>ERZ794946.410-NODE-410-length-17622-cov-13.704503_pt1 | contig 17622 bp, 20 predicted proteins | sample MGYA00433072_ERZ794946 | MGnify/ENA primary metagenome ERZ794946 (study PRJEB30137, sample SAMN04331413) | food metagenome | isolation source: Y3 must sample point D1 replicate A | place: Australia: South Australia | collected 2014 ...
CACCAGTACCGTACCCCTGACCGCTGCCTGTGCCAGGAGGCTGTCGAGGCTTGTTGTATAGCCTTCCGGGAGTGCTGATCGACGAATCGTTGTCCCCTCTAGGTGGATTCGGTAAGGCATGCGGGGCGCTTCTCGCTCTGGGCATAGTTGCGAACATGATCATGCCGAGCTATAGTATCAGTTTCAGCTTACAGATGATGGGACCTTGGCTGAATAAGATACCAAGGCCTGTTTGCACCCTATTGGGCGCGATGATCTGTGCCATCTGCGCGGTGTGGGGACGCGCTAACTTGGCCACCATCATGATCAATTTCGTGTCACTAATGGGTTACTGGGTAGCAATATGGATTGCCATATTTCTAGAAGAAGACCTTATCTTCCGAAGACATTTGAGACTAGGCTTCGACTGGGATGTCTGGAATGATAGAAAAAAGTCGCCCGTAGGGATTGCTTCAATAGCTGCCTTCAGCATTGGTTGGGTAGGTGTCATACTCTGCATGGCTCAGACCTGGTTCGAAGGTCCGGTAGCATCCATGATAGGCGCGGACGGTGCCGATGTATGTACAACACCTTCTGACTGCCGCATTGGTCCGTTGCTGATGCTTTGTCTTAGATTGCTAGTATGGTTGGCTTTGGATTGACCGCTATCCTGTTTCCACCCTTTCGGTATCTCGAGCTCCTGTTTCTCAAGCGCTAAGTAAGCGTGTTGCGAGTTGCACATAGTATAGCATTAGCTAGGCTCTCGGGCTTCATCTCACCTAGTCCAGATGTAACATATCGACCGATGAGAACATCGTAGTCAGCGAACTCGAAACTAGATTGAGGGCAGGGGAGGGGGATGTTTTCTACAAATCAGCTTTTAATCCTTCTACACATTGATCTACTAGACGTGATGCTAAATGAAAACTTTGTTGTCAATTTCATGTAGAACACACTTTAGTGAACTACTGATCTAGATCTCCGATGCAGCAGTCTTGACGATGATGAATGGAAGATTATTTATGGATTTCGAGGGCGAAACATAATATGGATGAACGTAGTATGACTCTTCCTGGCAAATGATATCCTTAAGGCGGATGGCGCCTTACGTCTCTCTACACCTTCTAGGTCGGAGTCTGTTGCCTGAGTGAGGCTGACAGCCTCACATGCTCAACTCGCGTTCGTGGACGCTCGAGGGCGTGACCTTAGTACGAATGTGGCGAGGAGTCGTGAGAAGTTCATTTCTGAGCTTACAACCAAGGAACATGTGATTCAAGACGTAAGGGTTCAATGAATGTACATCGTGGTATATCGTGCATAAGTTCAGTGTACAAATATCAACCGCAGATTATTCGGTGCCACAGATACCACGACAATCGTCCTTTCGGCGGTATAATGGTTGCAGCAATTCACATCTGGATTGGACGGGCGGTAGTTGCGGTAGGCAGTAGCTTCTGAGGGCAGAGATACGGCATTGCTCGCTGGTACCTTCGCCCTCCGAAGGCCACTCCTAGGGATGTGTTTGTCGAGGTTATAGGCGGTGAAAAGACAATAGCGCGTGTGGCTTGAGGACGAGTATACGAGTTCGGTGGATGACGAGCGCAATATCTGGGAGTTTGACAAGACCGTCAACCGACTCGATGGTCTTGTCCTGTCTTGACAGCCTTCGCAGTAACGAGGCTCACTATCCAACAGCACCATCTTGCCCTGATCCCGGTGCAGACGCCTGTCTAGAACTTGTGCTTACCTCCCGACCGGCTCGTGAGGCCTTATTACCGTCCTGTCTTGCCGGCATGTTGTCCTCCTCTTCATCCGCATCCAGATTGCGCTTGCCGAGCACTTGCTTCAATTTGCCCTTGGGATACGCGACGGTCTCGAGACGCATACGGCTACCTGGATGATGGTGGCACTTCTCTCTGGCCGGGAGGCCGGATGCGTGGCCACCGGAACAGTCGTCAATCTCCCAGTCCAAGTTCAGGGCTTCGGCGCCACCATTCGATAGCAGACGTAGAGGTATACTTGTTGGAGGCTTGGGCACTTCATCGAGAGGAGTTCCACTGAAACGTAGACGCATGGCCTTTTCGTGAGCCATCTTAGCACCGGCAGAGGGCCCGTGGACGCTAGGTGCAAGAAACAAGTTGTACGATACGGGACCAGACTTGCGGCGTAACGATCTACGCGGCATGTCGACTGGAAATTTTGTGTCCCTATCTTCCTCGTTGGAAGCCGCGCCAGCTTGTTTCTGTCCCAAGACGCTGGTGACGGGTCCGGGTGGGAGGTTAAAAACAACGGATCGAAGTGAGCCGTTCGATGGGTATGAAAACGAGCTCGTCAATTTTGTCAGCGAGCTCGGAAAAGACCTGCTGTTTCTTCGTCTTGCCATACTGTTGGATGGCCTAGAGACGTCAATGCAAGACAAGGAAGGAAAGCGATCAAGTAGCGGAGAAAGGAATGCGAGTAAGCGATGCGCTGCCGAGACTCCATGCCGTGACAAGATTCGCGATCACAAAGGCCTCGGCCGGAAATTATCTGATTGTTACTCAGTGATATCTGGGCAGCCATTTTGTCGTAGAAGGGCAAAGGCATTCAAGGATTATATCCATTCATTATTGTCGTACAGTTGTGAGATAAGTTTCCACCGCTCCATCCGCGCCTTTGTAGATTCCTGATCCCCCTACCCTGTAAATACCTTAACACAAGGAAGCTATCTAAAGGCAATTTGTCTAGCGTCAGATTCTTGTTCAGTACAACTCTCAATCATAGATTTATGACATTCGGCTTGCAGATGATATAGGTATGTTTGAATCAACGAGAAGTTGGAATTTCGCGATTGTGGGGAAAGTAGAGTCTGTGCACGCGCTGGTCTAAGGAGCTTTGCGACTAAGCGTATCGACCACCGTCCTCCACTCTCTCCCTCCATTAGACGTCCACCGAACACGATGCTGTAGTATCCCACTGGCACTCTACCTAGTGCGCAACAAGCGCTTGCTAAGGCCGCAGCATCTCTGTCACCCCGACATCGTCCCTGCGTTAAATTCCCTCGAATATCGTTTGAGCGTACATGGGACTCTTCTAGAGCTCGCATACACACTAGGTCATCAAACCTTGAGCCTACCCACTTCAGCCTTCGCAATAATCACTAAGCACTACCGTTTGACTTAACGCGTATCCCTTGGAACAAAAGAGGAGGAGGCTAAAGAATACATAGAACATCGTACGATCTACGAAGAGGATACAGGTCTTATTAATACCATACCTGCCTTAAAGAACCGCATGCCTCCATCTTTAATAAGTTGTTCCTGCTCGTGAATTGTTCAAAACCTTGAAGCTCTCCTCGTATATCTGCCCTCTATAGACCCCATCCTTTTAACGCACCAATCTTGAGTGTTTTCGACGTGGTGGACGTCAACCCATAGCCACTGTCTCCCGCCACCAACTCAAACTCGCCATCGACTTTCGAATGGATCATACTTCCGCAAGCATTTGGCGCTATGCGGGTCCGCTTTACTTGGACTTTTGCTTGTTGTTTTCGTAGACGATTCCAAGAGTATCTCGGGGACAGTCTTGCAAGATCACAGAATGAATGTGTACAATTTTAAGGGCTTACAGTTACTTGTAGGTAAGTTGATCGACCTGATACCCCTCTTCTGCATCAAAGAGCTAAGAGTCGTTGGAACTATCGTGCTCAGTGATGCCATCGGGGTAGTCAGGCCATTACTAGATGTCCAAATACTTTCTGAAGTGTCCGGGGCCGAGGGCTAGAGACGTGTTGCGTTCGGGTATGCCACATCGAGTGACAACGTCAAGTTTACGGCATTTCTCAGAGGTTTTAAGCAGTGGAAAGATATATGGGATGAAGAATGTTGTAGTCGGAGCGAGGACGAAACGCAAAGACTCGAGGAGATATGGCCTGGAATCTTGTATGTAGAGTCGGAAATCGCAGTAGTCAAGAGCAAAAGACAAGTTCGGTTGAGCTAGGACTCTTGATGGCTTCAGCTGTTGATGTCCTTAATGTAAGGATAACGATCTTCGTACCTCAGTCAGGAACTCGAGTATGCCGATCTTCCCGGATCGAGCAGCTTGATCAACCGAGTTCTTAATCAGGCAAGTCTGATGCGTCGGAGCTTCCCAAGATAGAGCGGCTTAGTAAGCAAGCTTCACGACTTCCCGGGCCAACGCGCTTCTTGTACTGAGCTGCAACATTGTCACGAGTAGGTGTTCACGATATGCCAAGAATCGCCATGTGAGCGCAACTGAAGCTCTGGGAGGTCTTTGCGGCTCATGTCATTGGAGCGGCAAATGAGAAGGACAAGAAGACTCCGAAGCAGCATCGAGGGCAATTGAGCAAACTTCTCAGCTACACAGTTGCAGTGCAGCGTCGTGACCACGGAAGGTGCGAACCAGTGCGCAGTCTGAAAGCGTGACTGTCCTTACCACAGGCCCACCCTCGTGGAGCGACCTTTGCAACGACCATGTCCTGTGTTGGCAATCATTACACATGAACCCGTTCCAACCTTGCAGCCATGCCTCAGTTCTTGCTTGACATGCGTCCCCCAGGCCAGCGACTCCAGACATCGAAAAGACGTCTGCCCTTTGGTTTGGATGCCTCCGAGTTCATCCAACACTTCGATCAAAAATCCCTCGACTCGACCGACTTTGTTGCCAAGCTAAAGAAACTGGAAAAGCTCAACTCGTCACTGCAAGTCGTGTTCCCATTACTACAAGACGCTCGGAAAGACCGGCAACGGGGCTTGGTCAAGCATCCCGGCGCCAGCACGGATCGCCCCTGGTTGCCGTCAGATGTGCAGTCAGTCATCGACACCATGAACATCGACGACACCAACAACAAGGCCGCCGTCGCTCAGTCCATCCCCAAACGGAAGACACGTACCCCAGCCCAGCGGGACCCGAGCAGCAGCAAGAGAGCACGTACCGACAACGCACACGAGACAGGCACACCCTCAGGCAGCAACCCCGAACAAGACACCGAAGGCATCTTCCAGACCGACGAGTCCGGTCCTTCCTATCACGAGGCGACCAACATCCTGCACCACAACCTGCCAAACCCTAATCGAGGCATCACTCAAGACTCCAACGATTGGAACGTCGGCAGTCACGACGACACCCACGACGCCAGCTTCCAGTCTCAGCAGTCCTCCCCGTCGCCCGCTCACTTCTTGCCTGAAGCCTCTCCAACCTCCTTCCAGTCGCCGCGATCTGCTGTCACACGTCCGGCACCAAAGACGATGGCGCCACAGTCGCCCGCCAAGCCTCCCAGCCCCGCCACGACCGACGACGGAGACCCTGACAAGACGATGGTAGACGATGAGATCATCATAAGCAACGCACCGATTAGAGAAAAGATCTCGATCGAGACGCTTCGCCCTGGTGAACAGGTTCATTCCAGTGTCATCGACGAAGTGCTCCGCCTATTCCACCCCGACCCGAGCACTGTCCACGTCCTCAGTTGTCTCTACGTGGACACGAGCCACCCTCAGCGAAACCTATCAAAACGGTTCTTCATGCCACCACAGACAAGTCTTCTTGTCGTGCCACTGCACCACTCGACCCTCGAGCCGAACCACTGGACAGTCGCAATCGTCGATCTAGATACCAAGCATGTCAAACACTACGACCCGCTGGGTATGACTAGCTTGCAAAAGAACACAGGAGATGCTCTCCTCAATCTTCTCCACGCCCAGTCCTCGAAAGACTCGTGGAAGCTGTCACATTCGGTCAGTGCGGGTGTGAGCCATCTTGTGCGTCTGGCTTACTGACCACGTCTCACAGGCCGTCTCCGAGCTCTTGGGCAATAAACAAGAAGGGAGCGTCGACTGTGGCGTATACGTCATTGCCCATGCCGTCTGTGCGATGCTTGACCGAGCCTCTCCCCACTCACTCCATGTGCCTGCATGGCGCCGCTTCCTGGCCGCCTTATTGGACCCAGCCGAATTCCAGCCCCACCACCCCCTGCCGATCCTCGACTATCCTCAAGCAAACATGAGCGACCTAACTTTTGGCCAGATCTGCGCTCTAAGCCAGTCGTTAACGCCAACGGTCGCCATGCGAGAGGAGACTGGTTTGCAGGTCCAGCTTGTCCAGGCTGTTCTGGACCATCACAAGGACTTGAACGTGAAGTCAGCTGCTCTGGATGCCAAACTCGTGCCGTTCCAACACGCTGAGTCTTTTCGCGATCTCCCCTTCTACCAAAAGATGACGGAGTGTTGGAGCTCTTTGATGATAGAAAAGACGCATGTCGCAAGCGCCAAGGATACCACTGTCCTTCATGCGCCTCGTTTGCGATCGCTTCAACAACATCTCGAAGCCACTATTACTGCCCTAGAGCTGTACGAGCGCCAGGCGAGGCTGATGGTCCAGGATGTCAAAAGAGCTGCCGCCTTGCTCGAGTAGTCCTCTGAAGAGTCAGGCGAGGCCTTCACGTTCAACTCTACAGAGCTGTATATCCATGGATGAAAGGTCCTTACTCAAGAGTGGCAAATCATGACGCAGTTTGCACTTCTAGCCTGCATTTTATCACAAGCCTCACCAACAAAAAGAAATGGTTCCAGTGCAAGAGACAGTCTTTGTAGTCGATAGTATGCTTTTTGGTCTGCCGCTTTGTGAGAGAAGGAGACTGAAAGTATGTTTGCTTCCAAATTGCATGGCGGAACTCGGTTCTCGATGTGAACACGCTATCTACTCTGCTCTTTTACCAGAATGCAACCAGACTGCAACGAAGCTGCAATAAAACCGCAACAAACCTGCGACGTCTTCAATAGCGGGGATCCGGATCGAGGAACTAGATCCTGTTGACCGCACGTACCTTCACTCCTGAAGACGATTCACATCTCATACATAATCTATAGATATAAACGAATTCTCACGTAGATTATTATGACGTTACTAGACTGCAGGAGAGGTGTCTCGTTTTAAACAGGGTTGGGCAAAAGCAAATCATTCAATTCTGGAAGCTGCTAATCTACGAGCCGGCAAGCCATATGCGTAGAGCAAGAGTTGGAACTGAGCAACCCCGGATCTCACCAGTATGTGGTCGTATATGGGAATCGTGGAAAAGCCTATCGCTTTACAGTCACTAGCTTGATGTGCGAACTGACGGGTTCTTCGCATCGTGGGCAAGTTTTGACCTTGTTCAACTGGCCGAACAATTTCGACCACTCTCTCAATGGGCTCTTCTTCGCCTTGTCCTTCTTGGCGATCTCGCCAATTTGTTTGAACAAGGGACAAAGTGTAAGCAAAACTTCCTTGCGCCTTTTGTTTAACTCCTCTTCGTTGAGCGTTTCGTCAATGGCGAATGACAATTCGCAGCTGTCGAGAAGAGGCTCGTACCATGCATCGTTCTTGTCGGCCTTTATCTCTCTGATGAGAATGTCGGCGAGCATGTGTTGATCTGAGGATCTGGTCCAGTTCACACCAAGAAGAATGCCTCCCCGGACAGTGAGAGTTGCGTGCAGCCAGCCAGGCGGCATGTAAAGCGTGGCACCGTTTGTTGTGATTGCACATCTGCCGCCCTCCAAGATTAACGCCAGCCGAGCAAACTTTGCCTCTTGACCACCCATCTTGTAAAACGCATCAAGGTTGCAAGACGTTGGCGGGTAGAGGGCCCACAACTTCATACTCTCATGGTCAGGCGTGCTAAGTGCGTGCTTTCCATGGTCTGTACGACATTAGCGATGGGCCCTGTTTCTCCCTCATCATGTCTTACCAATGTGCATATCGATAAAGCATCCTTCAGGCGTCATGTTGGCACTGACGCTGCTGCTCTCGCTTGATAGCTTGTCGACACCGCTGCCCAGGATGGACGGAATCTGGATGCCCATGTGCTCGCCAAGTGGTAAGTTTAGGATACAATGCGGGATCTCGCCTGGCTCTCTGCCTTTGATGAGCTGTATCACTGTGGTGGTATGGAGGTCTTCGCCGATGCTGGGATCAGATGGTCTGTGAGCATTGTCCGCGCGATATGCAGTTCCTTCTTCCAGTATGGGAAACAACATGCTCAATAGCTGGATTCGGGTGTAAGTTTTCCTCCAGCAATTCTCGTACGCAAAGATGCATGGTTTCTCAGTGCTCTTTGTCTGGCATGGTCCTATCAGTAGCTCTTGCTCCTGTATTATGGTTTGGAAAGCGCGAAAATTGTCGTCTTGTGAGGACTTCAGATATTCGAGAACGAAGGCTTTGACATCGAAAGGAGAGGCGCTGACAGTGTTCTGGTGGTCCAGCAGTGCTCTCACGGGATTCCAGCCGGTGGTAGTGATATTGTTGCCGAGTGTTGGTTTGTAGCAGTTGCCTGCAACGCGAAGCTCGAATCGATCGGTCTTTGCCTCGCGACGCTGTACGAGGGGTTTGGTTTGACTGGGGACCTTGTTGACGAATTCGCATTGCACGTCGAATGCAGAGGTGGAATTGTGCCGAGCATAAAACGCGTTGACTGATGCGTGGTTAGGATGGTATTGCGACAGTGACTTCTTGAACTCTTCGTGAAGGGGGATGATGTGTTCCTCGGGCACGTTGTGGTAGACCATGTTGCCAGACGGCTGCCGGACGAAGTGGTAAGATAGTTTGTTGCGGTTCTTCTTTGGAGGCATTGCACCGCGTTGTTTACCAGATGCCTTGTCACTGGATGAGGATCTGGACGATCTAGGCTGCGATCTTCGCTTCTTCGTTGTACTGGCCATGCTATCTGTCGTCTCCAAAAATGTCAATTCACAAACGGCCGACCGCTTTCATGATTGTGATAAGCCGTACTCACCTGAATACAGGTGTCTTGGCTTCGATTGTCCTGGCCTGAAAGTGGACTTGGATATGCACAGATAGTGCAAGAAGCAAGACAGGGCGGGAAAACGTGATCAGACGTACAGATCTGGTGAGGATGAAGATTGCGCGGCTCTGTGAGCTTGTTTATGCGCATAGGGTGTGGAAAGTATGGGCGTTGTTCTCGAGAAGTGCCAAGACTCGTGTCGATATCTTTGGGACCTGCTTCGCTTCACTTCCCTGTCAAACTAGTCTTTAAGCGGTCGAAGGATAAGATGTGAAAGCCATTAGATGAAGGCGAAGAAGCATGCACACATCCGGCTTGGCATTGATGCAGGAGAATTGGGCACGGAAGTACTGCGTTGCACTCCACGAACGAGACAGGAGCTTGAAACCGCGCTGGGCTCCTTCTAGATCATCTTCCGCCCGCATCTCTTGTCGTCTGAGAGTTTGCACAGACTGGTAGGCTGCAAAAAGTGCGGAGCAATGATTGCTCCGTCGCCACAGAACAATAAGAACGGAACTTTGCCGCGTGATTAGCACCACTCGTACTCAGCCTGACACCGCAACCGGGTGGGTCCGATCGTGCATGTCTTATACCAATCTCACCGTTCGAACCTCAGTCAGTCATCTGAGGTCATTGACATCAGAAGAAAATATCTGTTCCCGTAAAAGGGAACCTCATTTCCGTGTGCGTAGATTGTCCCCTCGCTTTTGTCTCGTATTCTCTATACAATCGACATCTACTGAATATGGGGCTGTAGGCATACGCGAGTTGTACAAGCGCCGACCCGGCGTTTGAAATTTTGTGTAACACGGTCGATGCCATGGCGCGTCACAAGTTTGTGTAACATCGAAAATTCTTTGGCCGGCCATAATGCAGATTCCCACTGCTGTTCGAACCATATATACGGGAGTAACCCTACAGCTCAAGCAAGATATTCAAGTTGACCAACTTCATGTGCTTGAGTTCTCAGTACAGTCTGTTTTACAAAAATTTACAATATCCCCATCAAGATCCTGCTATCATATCGGAAGACCGCCATTACGATACCTTTACCTTCAGCATGGCGGTCGCAAGCGATGCGTCAAGACCACACGGATCACGTCTCAAGAGAGCATCTTCAAACCCCTGCGCAGACGCCGCACGCATTACCAAAACCACCTCACGCAAAAATCGCATTGCTAGCAACTCGATGTGGACTTTCGAATCACGCTTGTCATCGGAGCACAAAGCCTACAAGATCATCAGGACCCCACGGCCCAAAGCAAGTCATGGGTCATGTATTCTGGTCAAGTCAAGATACATCATTGTTCATCCAACTCTTGAGTCCTTTGGAATCGGTCCCGGTCAAGACTGCCGGAACTCGATCGCCGCGAGAAGACCCCATCAAGAGCTCGAAGACTTGACTGCTGAATATGATCTCGGGAAAAGACTCGATGATATCACCAATGGTCTCGCCGATACCTGCATTGGAGCCAAGAGAAGGCTCGATAGCGACGCCTATACTCCCCACTCTGGCGATGATATGGAGGAAATATGCGCTCGACTGACACGAATGTAATGTCCTGACACGAGAGTTACGCAATACAGAAAAGGCCGGGAATACCTGAGCCTGTACCGGAAGTTATGCTATTTGTCTTGACCTGTTGAGCTATGTCCTACTATAGTGAGAAGTGGCTGGACAGCGGGCTGGATGAAGGGCGTATCGAGCAAAAGTGCCACATGATAGAATACAGGTCCATGATCAATCGTTGACAACATTTGTGGTACGGACATGGCAGTCGAGATGCTGGTAGCCAGACTGGTGACCGCAGTCTTGAGAGATTCTCCCTCGCATGTACTAGGGAAGAGATGCAGAAAAGATAATTGTTTGAGCACGGTGGAGTGACAGTCGGTGTCTGTAGTTTTCCTCGGTCTATCTAGACCACAACCATTCACGGCCCATTGAGCTGATCCAAGGATTGTTTCTGTTGCAACCCGGCAGACACGGAACGTGCTTTTGATAAGTGAGATAGTCGACTCCAAAGATGCTCACCAAACACCTTTCTTCAACTGCAAGAAAACCTTAGTAGCTGAAGAGGCTAATTCCATGTTGAACTGACTTACATTGTATCCGCCGCTTTAGGCATACCCACAAAAAGCACGCAAAGAAAAGCACAGTGATTTTGTTTCCGACCATGACCTGTATGCCAACAAACAGAAGATATAATCCGATGTAACTAGGATGACGTGACCAGGAATATAGACCTGTAGTGATCAATTTGTGGTCCTCTCTTCCTCGATTCTCAACTTGATGGTTGAAGTTCTTCCCAGCCTGCATCATAGCGGATGAGCGTATGATCTGACCAAAGGTGGTCAAGATAGCACCTCCAGCGATCGTGTGCGATGTGACGAGTCGAGCGTACCAGTCCGGGAAGTAATGCGAGCTAATCGCGATCTCTAATATCCCGCAAAGATGTGCGAACATGTAAGCGTAAGTCGATAAGAGAAAGCTCTCGATCTCTGCTTTCGGACTGTTCCAGCGAGCCGTGGTATAGAATTCGAGGTAATGGAATACAGATATGATTGAGAGATATGCTGGCAATCTCCACCATCGGCAGTCTTGTGATATCAGAATCGATGCGAATATTGCGCATGTTGCGCACAGAAAACCAAGCAGGAATGCCCGTGATGCGATGCCTGAGAAAAGATGTGTATCTTGCGCCATTGATCGGAGTGCTTCAAGTTGGAATTGGCCAATGACCGATTGGTCTCATCTGGCGCCTGTCAATCGCAGGCTTAAGGAAGGGGATGAGTCCGGCAAGTCATCGGACATTCTTAACGGGTCAGGTATGTTTCGCGATATCAAATTGTGTTAGGCTCGAACTTTGTTTACAATATGTAGTGTAGCGTTAACCTGCGTATCATACTCTTGGTAAAGTGGCAAAAGGTGTTTTGAACGCCGGCAAGGGGTTATTTTCCTGTTCCATGAAGATTTAGATTCCATGACCTGAGATTACAAGGTCTCTCTTAGTGGATAGATCTGCGACTGAAAGCTGGCAAGAGCTGTGTGCGTAAATTACACAGTTATCTAAAGGCATATCAAACATCAGACGACCTCATTTGCGAGTGCGGGGTCTAGAGCACTTGGCGTTTCCCAAGTCAACCCCAATTTCGATGGACATTCTCGTGTTAAAGATTACAAGAATATAGAGCAGAAAAAAGATTACAGTGATATTACATCGTACACGGCCCACAGCCGCAACTTATAAAGCGACACGCCCCGTGTGTGTTCTATAACCCCGATCAACAATTCAATCAGGATTCAGAACATCTTCACCTTTTCTGGCTACTACTCAGACGATATTCAGTATGGTCTATGAATTTGGTATTGAGTACGTGCAAGATGATCGCGCCTTATAAATGGCCTAAAAACACTAAGAAAAAATCAGGTCCATCGGACAAGAGCTCTGTCCTAGACAGACTTCCACTGAGTTCGGAGCATCAGACAAGAAAGTGGATGGTTTGACACGCACAAACGCACTTGCCGCACTCTATTCCCCTTCGATGACTCCAGGCGATGACGAGCTAGCCATTGTCGATTCCTCCGCCGCAGAGTACGGTAAGGAGACCGTCTCTGTCGGCCATGAACTTGCGGCAGAATACCACGAAACTCTTGGGATTTTCGACAAGTGGATTCAGGAATGTCGTGTGTGATATAGAAGGGGAGGAGTCTTCATGTATGATCCGCTTTTATGGCGGACGTTTCTACCGCTGTCATCAAAACTGGTATATACTACCCGTCGGAGAGTCAAGTCTACATACTTGGGAGCCGTGACATAATATTCAAGAATGCGTTCGATCTCTGACTTTGATCTAATCTGGAGTGGATCGCTTGACATGAATTGACATACATATCTGCCGACGAGTAAATACTGCAAGCTTGAGACAGAGACGACAAAAACGTATCTCGCTAAGGTTTTTAGGCCTTCGCTAATTGAGTCATTTATGGAAATATTCCTGTGAACGATTGTGACTTATCACGATCATTCTCTACTTCGTACAAGTAAACGTCAATAGGTGGGAGCGTCACGTCAAGCTGGTTATTCTAGTCCGACGATAAACTTGTTGTTATTACATCTTCATCCTGCCTCATCACTGAATGCAAATGATGTTATGTCGTGTTATGATCTACATCCAATTATGTCTAGGGTTCTCTCTTCTAATTCAAGCAAACACTAAATCGAATAATTGAGAATAAAGAACTGACGTTCGGTCTATTAATATGGGCTTCCATGAGCACAAACTTTATCAAAGCATCAGGCGGTACTCTTATTGTCTACTGCTTCCGTCGGCTTCGAAGCACGCACCCATAATGCTATGGGTATGATACTCACCCCACTAAGGCATCCAAGGGCCAGCGTGGTTGCTTTCCAGCCCATATGTAGTTTCAACAACCCAGCTAGAAGAGGGCCGATAGCCGAACCAGCTGCGTAGGACATATTGAACAAGGCATATGCTTGGCCATATGCACCAGCAGCGGAGGACCCTACTCGTCCTGTTGCCTCCATCTCGTTCACCGTAAGGATGATATCCGCCATTAATGGTATCAATACGAGTGTCAGCGCCAGGCCAACGATTGCGACCAAGAAGCAGAGCACAATCTTATCTTTTACTGTGTCGCCTGCGACGAGACGAAGTAAGACAAAGGACAGCGCCGCCAGAGCAAAGCCTACGATACAAGGCCATCGGGCCTGGTAGCGGTCGGTGATCCCGCCGACTAAGGGCGATATAAGTGCAGGCAAGGTTAAAGGGAGGAAGACAAGACCTGCCCCAAGTGAGCCCCAATGGAAAGTCTCCCGCACTTGAAGGGGGAGGATAGATTCGAACGAGGTGAATAGCGTAGCTTGAACCAAACAGCCAAAAAGGTCTGCAGCTAGCCGAGATGAGAGGAGGAGAGCGATCAAGGGCCATAGACGACCTCTCCAGTTCTTCACCTTTGTGCTCTGACGGTAATCCTCATCGGAGACCGCTGATTTCACAGAAGCGTTTTCCTCGAACATGGCCTTCTGTGCTGGTGACGGTACAAAGTTTTCTGGCTTCCTCGCGGTAGTGTCGCTGTTGTACATTGAACTAGGCTTTCTTTCGTCCTGTTGGACGTCGATTTGTGTAGCCCGCTTCTTCTCGATGACTAGTAGTCGAAACAACAGGTCGAGGCCTATGATACCAAGACATATGTAGAATACAGCGTTGTACCCAACTCTTTCAGCATGGTCAGTATATAATCGATGCTCTTTTCTTCCTTAGATAGCAGCAACGTACCTCTCAAACACCACTCCGCCTATCGCTGGCGCTGCAAGAATAGCTAGCCCCATTGCGTCTCCCATGAAACCCATGAAGTAACCAATTTGATCAGGATCAACACTATCCGCCAAAAGCGCGGGCCCTGCAACCCAGGCTACTGCAGCGCTGATGCCTTGCAAAGCCCTTGCAACGATGATCAGTGCGAGGCTTCTTGCCACAAGTAGCAGTGATGTAGCCGCGCCTAATGCAACGAGACCTATGAGCAGGAACGTGCGACGTGAGCGAACATGGTCAGTGGCCCATCCACAGATCGGTGATGCGCAGAACATTGCAGCGCCATAAACGGCTAACAAGACAGATAGCCATGTTTGGACTTCCGTCTCCTCCAAGCCGATTCTAGATGTTAGAGCAAAGGGGATAACGGGGATGACGACACCATAGAGAAAGATATCAGTGAAGACAGCAAGTGAGACGGTCAATGTAATGAAGCTAACAGAGCTCCGGATTTGGATGCAGGTGGGCAGGCTGAACACCTCCTGCTTCTGGATTGTTGACATAGATGCAAAAGCCGCACTATGGGTTGATACTTTTCGGGGACTTGCAGCTCGAAAAGTAATTTTTGCAGATGCTCCGAGTCAGATTTTGGGCCAGAGTCATGACCAAAGAATATCAAGGTGATCTTATATGCAAGTGGGAAGGTCTGCATAATTACAAGTCTAGGATAGCATTGACATCTGTGTCTAATTTTCGCAGCATGGGGGTGACTGAAGAATCTTACAGCTACTACACAGTATGGCCTGTAATGTTCTCAACATTTTGACATCGTGCTCGTGTAAGGTCAGCGCCACAATCTCTTCTTTTCCAAACATGAGCTTTGTCCGACCAACTGGCGATATGGGCCATCATTATTTCAACTTACCACTAGTGCAGATCCTTGCTTTGAGCTTTTCAAGCTGCTGGGCATCCAAAGCGGAAACTTAGACAACTCTATAGAGTGCTTTAGGTCTATCTGCAGCTTAGTTGACATAGCATTATTACACGAAACTGTTTCATAACAAAGAAACATTCAAGCAGTTCCATTGTTGAAAAGAGAAAAGCTGGTATATAACAACCTAGGTACCATACTTCTTGGGAAATGACAGTCGTCCTATCGAAGTCATATTAAGAAGGCGGGAGTGTCGACCAGGCTTGGCGGGCTGTAAATCTTGTACAAACATACTAGGAAATGCCCTTAGCGGCATGGATAGCTTTTATGTATCTGCCTCTTCAAACAACCAGAGGCGTACGTAATTACCAGCGCATGCAATACCAATACTATATCGGAGATCTTGCTGAAATCCAGCGAATGATATGCCCCTCTCTATCGCTGCTATGTTCTAAGTGTACCTTCGAGAAGGCCTATCTCAGTTAACTACAAGCACGGCCATACGACTTCCTGCGATGTGAAAGAGATACTTACTGTGCAGAATCACCTTCGCAGGAGCATGAAAGTCTATACAAGAATTCTTTCTGATCAATGGGGCTCCAAGGCCTGAAGTAGCCTGAAACCGGGTGATGTTCTAACGATTCTCTAGTGAATCAAGATTAGCTCTTTCTAGATTTCATCTAGCACTAGGCATGGTTGCGTATTGATTCTGCAAGCATAACAAAAGTCTTAGCGATCTTGGGACTTACAGCAAGTCTATGCACAAATCCAGCCTTTCAATCATGTGATGACCAATGCTCGACCAGGAGTCTGGTAGCAACTGACAGTTACAACAAATCCATCTCTAAGCGATGAGCAAGCGGCATCTTGTTATGGTGAACAAGCCGTATGACATAGCACTAGGTCTTAGGAGAGAGACAAAACTTCGCCAAAAGCTGAAATCATCAAGACATCGAGAGTCTGGCCTAACGAGACACCCTTAAACACAAAGAAGCATTCCCTGTCGACTACACTAAGGATAAGGGCACTCGATGTCTCGCAGTCAATGGAAGCAGCAAGGCACCGATGCGCAAATGTAGACACTGCGCGACTGCTTCACCACGAATATAGCTTGGGTGTCATCATCTGAGCTTTACAGTCTGGCCAGAGCCAGGGCGGAAGACATGGGGCAACAGATGATAGAAGCGACGGACATACACGAAGAGCGAAAATAGATCGAGGGGAGTTCATCATACCAGGATCATGTCGAGATTGACTGAAAATGATGGCTATAGGCGCACACCGACAGGTCTACCATTTTCTGATCGGCAGACGTCTTGTGCCTATTTTAGGATATCTTTACAGCGATCAGGTTGCACAAATCCACGGAGCAAAGGTGAGCCAGGCGCTAGCGCGAAAAGCTCGGCTTGCGAAACACATTAAGGGGATTGTGAAACAGGAAAATCGACGTGTCTAATAATTTACAGTTTTTAGCGCTAGAGTCTGACATTGCGGCGCTAGTACATGTTAAGATTATAGTGCAAAAGCTGCTGTGCAGAGGCAAGCTGCACACTTCAAGAAGAGTACCGCTGCTCCTCATCCTCCTCACGCTCCTCTGTATCTCACTCTTTAGATGTTGTCCACGCGCAGCCATAATTTCTAAAATTCAAATACTTCCTATCTTTTATTTTTCGCCTGACCTTCGATTATTGCGCTACTTAATATCTCGTTCGGGGCAAAGCATCCTATGTGTCAGGAGCATCAACGATAGCTTCGTCAGTATCGAACATGTCGAGGTTCATGATTAGATTCGGCGACATCCGGAGTCGCTATCCAAATCTTTGTTCTGCAATGTCAAGTTATATCCGTCTAGTGGTCACGCGCGATTCGGCCTGGCCGATAGAAGTCGTCGACCACATCCACTGGGATCCTGAAGGCCAAGATTGGGGCTGGCTGTCTTACAGTCCTGGGAAAGCATGTCCATTCGATACCGAGATCAAGATCATGGAAGAGCATGGATTTGCAGCTGAAATAACATGTTGGGGCGAAGTCGCATATGACGTGGTATCGAATACCAACCAAGACTTACCAGACCTCGAGTCTGCGATGATTGCTGATGCGGTCGCGTGTACCATTTGCGCGGAAGACATGGAAAACGCGGTCATCTTGCCGTGCACGCATATGTTTCATAAGGAATGCATACTCATATGGCTTTACATGAAAGGAGAGTGTTCTGTCTGCAGACAAAGTCCTACGAAAATTGTTAGAGACCTCGAGGAACTGAAGCTTCGAGGCAACAATGCTACTAACGAGGCACGATACCTGGATGCAGTCCAGCAGTACGAAGCATGTCTTTCTCGTCTCAGCCGCCTCGTGGATATTCCGAAACTACGAGTTGTGCTACATCTGAATCTAGCCCACGTCTATCTCAAAATCCGGGCCTGGGAAAAAGCGACGCGAAACGCGAAGGCGGTGCTAGAGATGGAAGACGTATCTGACCAGCAAAGAGGGAAAGCCCTTTACAGACTTGCTTTGGCCGAGAAGGGCGTCGGGTCTTGGGACGCTGCTTATAACGCCCTCAAGGAGGCAGATCAGCTGGTCCCAGATGATATATCTATTCAAAGAGCAATATCAGACTTTCACGGTAAAGGATGCTAGCAGCAGGCGTCAGTGAGACATACTA
>ERZ794946.411-NODE-411-length-17608-cov-4.248277_pt1 | contig 17608 bp, 15 predicted proteins | sample MGYA00433072_ERZ794946 | MGnify/ENA primary metagenome ERZ794946 (study PRJEB30137, sample SAMN04331413) | food metagenome | isolation source: Y3 must sample point D1 replicate A | place: Australia: South Australia | collected 2014 ...
CCACGTTTTGAAAAAAAAACATTGTGCCTTTTGATGGAGGGTCGGATAAGCGTGTCCTGAGGCTGAGAGCTAAGTTTGGGTGCCGGGTACCCCTTAGGAGGGTTGAGCCCTGTGCATCTTTGAAGTCTCTGCCCCAGACTCGGGTATCTCGTGGATCTCCTTGGGAAAATACAAGATGTTTTTCTGGGAAATTCGTACGTCCAGAGAGTTTACGAGGCTCCTATGCTCTCTCTGGAGGCTGTCGGTTCTAGGAAACTGTTGTGCATCACAGCAGCATCAGTGTCTTGAATGTGATGCTGGCTAAGATTCCAGATCTGACGCGCAAACGTTTTGCGATCCTCGTATGAGTTTATCATCCCTGAGCTCTTGCCCATGCAGCGAATGAATCGATCTTTGGCGTCAATTCTGGTATCCTGAATGGCTTCGTGATGGAATCGTCCTGTATTATGGTCAGTCACTGCATCGTTTCGTCATCAAAGGAAGGAGCGACTCACCATTCCTGCTTCAATGGCCATGCCGATTTGCTCGACGCGGGCATTGGCTGATGCGGCTATGATTGGTAGATTCGATCTCATCTCGCCTGTCCGCTGGTATTCGCGAATACGTCTTGCGCATTCGAGGCCGTTCATTACTGGCATTTCGACGTCCTGGCCCATGTAAGCAAGATCCAGATTGGTAGTTTGGAGAGGTGGAGGTGTTCACCATGAGGACGACATCTATATTCGGTGCGGCAACATCAATCTCATTTCCCTTCCAAAGTTTTGTCGTTTTCAAAAGATCTAGCGCGTCTTGGCCGTGGTTCGCAACGTAACAGATATATCCCTTCTTGGATAGTTGTTTCTCAAGAACACGTTGGTTTACGGCGTTATCTGTGCATCGTCAGTCAAAGTTCGCAAGCTAGTGTAAAGCCGTCATGGCTTGTGTTACCTTCTACGATCAACACGCTGACTGGTATTTTGCCAGGCTTGAGAATGTGTGCTGATGGGCTCGGTATTCTGGAGATCGTGTCTCCATTTTGTGTTGATGGCGGCGCGCTTTTATGTGCCTTGATGAAGAAAGCAAATCTGGAGCCCTTGCCAGCTGTCGAAGCGACGCCGATCTCTCCACCCTGCAGTTCGACAAGCGTTCTGCTGATAAACAAGCCCAGACCTGAGCCTCCATACTGTGAATAGGTTTTGACGGAGCCTTGGGCGAACCGTGAGAATATCCGGTTCTTCTCTTCTTCGTTCATGCCAATGCCAGTGTCCTCGACAGTGAACCAGAGGTAGCACGTGTGCTCAGAGAACTCGGCTGTGTCATAAATACTGTCTTGGAACGCGCGTGCGATCGAAAAGTCCACCTGCAGATCGAGTGGACGCTTGATCGATGCACCCATTCGGACTGTCACGTCCCTCGAGCTGCCATCGTCTTTTGGCTTGGTCGTGAACTTCATCGCGTTCGTCACCAGATTGATCAGCACCTGCATGACTCTTCCTGGATCTATGGCCGTCCACTCCGCTCCAGAGGTCTTCAAAGAGGGATCAGCAATGGTGCTGAGATTTATTCCCAGTCTTCCGGCCTCCACCTCGGACATTCTTCGAATATCGGAGAGGACACTGAGTGACTTTGTGGGAGATGGGCTGATGCGGAGGAGGTTGGCGTCGAGCTTGCTCAGGGTCAGAGTGTCGTCCACTATACGCTTGAGATGGGCAGCACATGAAAGTATGGTTTCTACTGCGTCAAGACCAGTCTCTATGGCTTTTGTCAGCTTTTGAGGGTCTCTTGTCAGGCCTTCCTGTGCTTGTAGAGTTTGATCTGTCGAGGCAGGGGTCGACTTCTGGATGTCGGATAGGGACTCCAAGGCGCTGTCTGCACAATGAACGATCGCACCAAGTGGGTTCCGGATCTCGTGGCTGGTAAGGTCGATGAACGATAGCATGTGCTTCCTACTCTCAACGGCTTCTTCAACCCGAGTTCTTTGTATTGATTCGGCATACTTCAGATGACTGATGTCCGTGATCGCGCTGACGACTTGATCAACGGAGCCGTCATCATTGAGCTCGGGTATAGCGTTGAGTAGAACCCAAGCATTGCCACAATGCTCCCCATCAGGATTTATCCACGGTCGATGAACCCTGAATTGGGCGTGGACTGGTTGAAGCTCGACTGTCAGCTTATCCCACAGACTTTGAACGAACTCGCGGTCTTCTTCAACGATACAGGGGTTCCAGTCGATCTGATCGAGGTCGCAAGGTTCGTGTCCAGTAAGCTTGAACCATTCATTTGTTGCGAACGATACTTGCCGGTCTCCTTTCAATATACAGATACCACACGGGGTCATCTCCAGAAAGCGATACATGCGTCTTTCGGCAAGGCCTGCTTTTTCTAAGGCTGCAAGTTTGAGGAGCGCCTCTTGCTCTGCGGATTTCTGATGCTGGATATTTGTGATGACTCCTATGATAGCATCGATATTCCCATTCTCGTTTCTTGTTGGTTGCGCGCTACAGAGAGCCCAATCTTTATTTGCACACTGGATTTCGTATGATCGAGATTCGCCTTGCAGCAACGAGTTCCAATGCTCGAGAGGAATGCACGATCCGGGAGCCGGGCCGTCGTCGTCCGTGGTCCGGGGTATCAATCTGTAGTATGCATCCTGTCTAAGTCAGTACATATGCTTGTAGAAGAATTGGTGAGGTACACACGTTGGCAAATACTAGACGACCATCAAGGTCGCGCTCGAATAAAGCAACGTCTGCTAATCCAACAATCTTGGTAATCCTCTCGACTCTTACGGTTGCAAGCTCGGCTTCTCTTTTGCGAAGTGCAAGTTCCTTGTTCAAGAAATCTTTCTCGATGCGCAGTCGCCTGGCACTTTCTTTCTTCTTCCTTGCTGCCTCTTGCGCCGAATTGATGGATGCAACGGTGTCGGCAAACTCTCTCTGTAGCCTGAAGGTCCATTCTCGGTATGCATCGTTGTACGAATCGCGTGTGGATAGTCCCAGTACCAGAAAAGCGTCCACTTTGCTTAGCTGATTAGTGCTGCTTGGGCAGACTACAGCGCCTCTGCAAGCCTCGCGAACTCCTCTGCTTCGTGCTACATCCTGCCAGGCTATCGGTATGTCAGGCTCGGCAACGAATACTGGAGTTCTCGTGGCTCGTGCGCTTTTGAAGTACTGTGTAAATGGTCCCAGCTCTACTTCAAGATCGAGTTGTCGAGGGACTTGTGGCGAGCTCGCTTCCGAGTGTCCTGTGATTCCTTTTAGTGTATAGACAAAGTCTTCCAAATCGTTCCCGCTTGAGTCTGATCGATTGTCGTTCTCCGGAGGTAAATTGCCATAGTAGATAAAGGCGAATGGAAATAGCTCCGGGTAAGAAGAAATGCTCGTCAATATGTTGTTCCAAAGCGTTCCTAGATCAGAAGATGTTTTCCAGGATGTGGTCAGATCGTTTAGAGCCGAGCTTCTTTGTTCCGATGTAACGGTCGCTGTCGTCTCCGTAAAGATACCAAGAATACCGTGTAAAGGAGGAGGGAGGCAAATGACTGTGCACGTCATATGAACATTCTCCTTGAACCCACCACTTGCCATGACCATCGGATAAGAATCAGTGACCCATGCTCGGCCAGTGCTCTCTGCTTCGGCGTATATGGCCAACATGCCCTCCATATATGGTTGCCACTCCACCCAGCTTATTAATGGAAGTCCAAAGTAGCGTGGATGGTAGTCACGGATGAGGCGTCCATAAGCCTGGTTGTAAATCACCACTCTGTCTTTCCCAAGGAGGAGACATTGCGGATTCGTCACCAACATAGTCAAGAAGATCTGTGTTGCGAGTTCCTGCGGCCAGCTATCGAGTGGTCCTAGAGAAGTGGCTGCCCATTCAATGTTGTTGAAAAGTTCTAGATGCTCATCCATATCTGGGCCACGTAGTCTGTCCAAGACCGCGGCCATTGGCGACGATTTTGAGTAAAATCCCTCCATCGCGCTCGTTGTGATGGTGTCTGTTCGGTCCAATCGCGAACTAGCAAGCTGTGAATTAGTTCCTTCGTGCCCACGGAGAAGACGGCTCAAGATATGTCTTCGGGCATAGGATCCAATTCAGAATTTAACAGTAAATTATCACGGGCTTCTGTCAGGTTGTTGGTATAGACAATTATCTGCCAGCGCAGCGTCAGTTGGGAAGGAAGGCAGAAAACCACACAGGCGAAGAACAGAAGTGGAATGTTCGACCGGCATGCCGATGCTCTGAATCAGATCGGTCGATGCACACCAGATCGACGCCGAGGCCCCGGCTTTGTATCTTGAACTAGTCTTTTGGCAAGTGCAAGGCTCACAAGTGTCGTCCTCGCTGTGTGCATATTTGCGATGTGGTTACTGTCAAGGAGACGGCTTTGTCTTCCAAGCAAATGCAGTCAGAGAAAATGGCATTTGTCGATCCCGTCCGCTCTTTCGACAATGCAGTTTCGTGGCATTGGTCTGGAACGTTGGATCTCAAACTTTAAATTTCGAGACTTAGTACCGGCAATGCCGGAGACACATCCTCGGGGCTCTACACGCTCTTGTACGAGTGCTTTCCTTCTGTTATGGGTGCGATGTGGTTGGTAGCTCTATGCATTCTATGTCTCTAAACCTTCACACGATTGACCCAACAACCAACTCCGGAAAACTCCATCCTCATTACTTCTCAAATTTCTTTGAGAACAAAATCATGCCACCAGCAATATCATGAATTGGGTTCTCCTTTCCACCTTCGCTAGCCCATCCCACTTCCTGGTCGATACCGTAGCGTTTGTAAAAGCCATCCTTGCCATTCGCGCTCACCAAGCTAACACAGATGCCTTCCTCGGTCGCACGCTCGATACCCCATTTCAACAACTCCTTGCCATAACCGTGACCTTGGTACTCTGGTCCGGTACCAAGAAGCGCCAAGTACCAATTCTCGAGACACTCGGGAGTCTTCCAGTAGTGTTCTGTGAATGGCATCGCACGGTCTAAGATATCCACCATTGCCGAGTCTGCGGCACGATTTTGCCAGATAAGAGAGCCGAGCCAGTTGTACGCGGGTATAAGGAAACGGCCAGTAAACCAAGCAGACCATGATTGTGAAGCAGCCATACGGTCTCCACCAGGGCCTTTGCGCGTCCAGACTGCTACACCAGTAACACTGCTAGGTCGGTCTTTGGGGTGAGATACCATGACAATGGTGCGGCCGTCGAAATAATCCTTTCGTAGTTGTCTCAGGAAGAACAGATACATGTCGCCAGGGAATGCGGATCGATTTGGGTGAATACGTTCGCCGAAGAGATCTTCATCTTTGAATGCTTTGGCACACACGTGCGCTCCTGGCAGCAGATCTGCAAAGTTGGCGGGTCGAATGGGCATTGTTTGTTTGATGTTCAGGGTGTTGGGTTGTAGGTGAATTCGAGCTTTGCGAAGATAGCGTGGGCGGCTGCGCGCGATGTGCAAATCGAGCCTTGGTATATGCGAAGAAAAAGCAGCGATTTGAAGAGAATGTGGCCTACCAATATAAGAGAATACAATATCTACTGCGCCGCAATTTATGGCAATGGATTCTTTTGAAGACAGTCATAGAAACCTGGCAACTCGTGTCTGTCGGTCCTTTTTGCCGTTTCGCATCGACCTACCATTTCGGGACAGGACATCAGGGTTGCCCCCTCGACGACAATATCGGGCACCATCAAGGTCGTGTCCTTCCATGTCTCACTTCTACACTCTCATGGATATGTGCATTGGTTATCTTACAATGAGGTGCGGTGCTCGATGTGTAGATTGATCCCTCAAGTGAACCAGCGAAGTGGAGAAGTTCAAATTCAGGTTTCGAAAAGAACAGAGTATTGGCATCTTCAAACATGTGAGATGCCCAGCTACCAGCATGATAGGAAAACGTGGAACAATCCCTAAATTGACACAAATGAGGACATGTTGACAGGGGAGAAGAACAAGTTTTAAAAATCGTGAACCGTAATAATCATATTGAGTGGGAGAATCTGTAAATTTTCTGCAAAGAAAATTGTCTACAGACAGCGAGTCCACAAGGGACCACCGAAAAGCGCTCGCCCTCGCTATTGTTTTGCACATCGTCAGCCGTTCTCGAAACCGCTCTTTTTCAGAAAACCTTTATCCTCTTTTTGTTCCTCCAAGAAGACCGAACTTTTCGTTTGCTTTTCCCCTTCTGCAGCCCGCAGTGTTTTGATGAAGTGGTGTGTTGAAGAAATCGTAACAAGAAAAACGCCCTTAACCGACCAAACCCAGGCCAAACCCATCTTGTCGCTGAAAATGTAATAGTTGAGAAAATGAAACACAAGAAAAAGATACAGAAAAAGATGTTCCATCGACCGCCCAGCGGTATCGTGTTGATCCATTGAGCGCCAAGCCATGCCACCGCTGGGTAACTTGCTTATTTTCGTCCGATATGAGTAGAGTTGATGAACAAAGGAGATTATGAAACTGGGGCTGCAAGAAGAACACCGAGACCGAAAAATGTACAGTGAGAGAAGCTGAGAGGAATGAGAAAGATGAGGGGTACAAAGGCAGGCGAGCGTGGTGGTAGCGTTGTGACTACAAGTGGAGGTCATGCCAACCTCCAACCCACTCAAGGTCGCCAATGTCGTCATCATCCAGAGCATCAACAAACGGCTTGTTTGACTTCAACAACTGCTGTCCGCAGGTAGCAGGCTGAGTGCGAGGCTTGCTGAGAGGTGAATTGAAGAAGTGCTGAGGCTCTGGGTGTTGACGCCAGTCGCGATTGCTTTGCCATAAATCATGAGGAGGCGAGACATGAGAGTTGCTCTGGGGTTTGCGCTCCCAAGCAGGGACACTGCCAGTAAAAGAAGGTGTGTTTGTAGCCAAGGGACTGTCTTTACGCCAACTGGCAGCGCGTCCACGAGACTTTGGCTTCTTGGCACTGTTGCCGAATGGCGTGAAGTTGTACTTCTCATTCTTCTCAAGCTTCTCAGTGCTCTTCTGAGGAGTCACAGGAGTAGGTCTGTTCGAAGCGGAGGCTGCGTCAGCCTTGCTTCCACGTCTGAGGTTACCCAGAGCCGACCACTTGTCAACGATGGACCGCTTGGAAGGTGGTGAATACTTCTGGAAGACAGGAGCGGAAGCAGCAACACCAGCGATTGGCTGAGGGCCGGTAGCGCCAGGGATGTCACGGCCTTCCTCGGCAATCTTGAGCTCGCTCAAGCCACGCGGGGTGGAGGAACGACCAGATGCATTCTTGATGTCCATAGCAGCCGAAACAGCAGACAAGGGACTAGGCTCGAAAGGCTTGGCAGTGGTGCAGCGCTCAAGGCTGGCGGCAGAGTTGAAGGCAGGATGCTGGAACTCTTCCTCTTCATCCTCCTCCCAAAGGTCACTCCAGCTCTTGGAGAAGTTCGCATCCATGTTGCCATAGACCGAAGCCAGAGCTCTGGAACTCTTGATGGGAACGGACGAAGAGATAGGGACGGGCCTGGAAGAAGCGTGACCAATGAGCTCGGCAGAGTTGTTGGCAGATTTGTACGACATGCCCAGAGAAGACTCCATGGTCGAGTTCAACGAAGTCGAATCGGGATCCGTGGAAGTGAACCAGCTCTTTCCAGTGGCCTCCTTCTCCTCGGGGAAGAGGTCCTCCGTGTAGCTTTCGTTGTCGAGGATGACCGAGAGTTGACGACCATGCTTCTGCGAGGTCTCGCGCAGAGCCTTTGCCCATGGGAAGCAGCCACCATTGTCAATGGTAGGGCTTGTGATTGAAGGGGTACGTAGAGGCTCGCGGTTGAGGGTAGCACGGATAGGATCGCGATCCTCGATGCAGAAATCGTCCATGGCGTCGTCGTCAGTGGTGAAGCTAACAACCGATTTGAGGGCAGTGCGAACGGCATCCAAAGAACGCCTGGAAGGGTCGAGAGCGAGACAATGCATCAAGACATTGAAGGTGTCCTGAGACATGGTGGGGAAGACATCGAAGAGAGACTGGCGGTCCATGACAAAGTCATCGAACAGAGGGTCCGACTGGGTGGGGGTAGCGAAGGGGTTGCGAGAGAACAAGACGTTCAACAAGCAGATACCAATCGCCCAGACGTCAGCAGCAGCAGGCGAATAACCATTGGTGTAGCTTGTCTCCTGGAACTGCTCGGGAGCCATGTAACGGTCGCTGCCAACAGCGTACTCGGTAGACCACTCATCTCTGGTAGCAAGACCAAAGTCACCGAGCTTCATCGAGCCCGATTGAGTCAAGAAGATGTTCTCGGGTTTAATGTCACGGTGGTAGACTCCTTTGGCGTGCATGAATTCCACAGCGGAGATCAGCTGCATCATGAAGTCACGCACGTGCTCGGTTTCCAAAGGACCTCTGTTGAGACGGATCGCCTCATACAGATCTCCATTGGGACAGAACTCGATGACCAGATACGTGTGGTGCTCACTCTCGAAAGTGTCCAGGAGGCTGACGATGTTGGGATGCGAGCCGAGATGGGCATGGATCTCCAACTCCTCGGAACGATCGTCGACGGCCATGACAGTGGGGCAAGCATCGGAAGATGAGGGCTTGGCGATGCACTTGATAGCAACCGTGGCATCGGTCTTGACGTTCTTGGCCATGAAGACCATTCCAAAGGAGCCATGGTTGAGAGGAGACAGAGTCTTGTAACGACCGTCCAGGAGGAGGTCCTTGTCGAATTGTTTCCGCATGCAGTCCATTTGAGCAATGATGTGAGGGGATTAGATATGAGACGTAAAAGGTTAAGAGACTCCGAAAACCAGCTTGGAGAAGAGAGTAGACACCGGAGAGCTGTACAAGCCGATCGGGAGAGATGGCCTTGGTGTCGACCGGAGATGATGATTCAAGCAAAGTGCTAACCACGGATGGCGTGAAAGAAGAAAGCAACAAACAAGTCCGCCAAAGACGAGGTCGGGTAAATGATGAGGGGATAGGCAGTATCGACGCAACGAGCCAGAGAGAAGGAAGGGATCAAAGCCCCGAACGCACTATGAATAAGAAATAGTAGAGGTCGTTAATGTGAGCATCGAATAAATGGTGTACTGAAAGGGAGTCCGGCAGCAAGGTTGGCAAGCTGGGAGGTTGAAGGGCGGACCCGAAGGTGAAGCTTAGAGCGTCGAGTGTGACAAGCAGGGTCTCTCTTGACGGGACGGCTATTCGTGGCTTTGTTGTTGTTGTCGTAGGCGAATGGGGAGGGACTGTACAGGATCGAGCGATTTGTTGCCGGCAGAGGAGCAAACGATGAAGCCGACGAGCTTATCAATGCAACGGGTAGGAGAGCTGGACGCTGATTGATGGTGATTGGCGTGGACGTCGTCGAGTGGTGGTGGGCTTGGTTGACTGAGGCTTCAAAGGGATGTTGACAGGCAGGAAGCCGAGGGAAGCCGTTGCGAGGACGAACTGATAAGGCGAGACGACGGAAGCTGAGGAACTGGCGGTCGCTGTGTTTTGAAGCTCGCTGGAGGGACAGGTAGCACGAGGCGAGTGGCAGTCCAAAGTCCGATGGAACAATGAAACAGAACGAGGAAGTCGTAGGGTCCAAAGGAGGAGGGAGCTGAGGTTGTCGTGCTATCGGCTATCGGCGCTTCCGCTTTGGTCGAACAGGAAACGCGAGGAATGCAACGGCGGCAGGTGCGAAACACTTTGAGCAAGAGTTTGTAGGTGCAGAAGGAACGAACCGGGCTTAGGAAAGAGCAATTGAGGGGGAGTTATGGGAAACAAGAGAGAGCTTAGCGGTGTGAGTCGAAAGATAGAGGGCGAGAGGGAAGCAGGTGGAACACTGTCGGTCGGCGACAAGACCCGAGGAGTCACTAATGCGCACGGACCCAACCCGTTGTCACTACATCAATAGCATCCCACTTTGCGTGCTGTGGCGGATGGGGCCCACATGATCATGGGGGCTTGGCCAACTTTGCTCCCAGGCACGATCTTTCCGACTTCTATGTCATTCTTTGTCTCAAGGAACATTCGGGAAAAGCGTCATCTCCTCAGGCACTTGCGTGTTGTCTTGCGAAACCGACTCCCTGTTTATGCTGCGACGTCGTGTTCGTAATCTCTCGAAGCCTGAAACCATTTCCCCCCTACCTAGGCATGTCAGTCTGATTAAACTCCTATGTATGCACCGCCTGTTCAGTTGTCAACAAACATTGCTCGGTCGGGCCAGCTGTTTTGTTGTCGTATCAGTCCAGCGCTTTCTTTCTTTCAACTTCCAATCGCTTAGAACTTCTCCGCGTCAACTCTAGGCATGTGCCTATCCTTATCACCTTTGATCGTCCGAATCAGAGTCCCGCGGTCCTTTGTCCAGGAACGAGGTGGCTTGACGCGGCGACAGACATCTCACCACCCCTGCCTCCCCACGGCTTCGTCCAATCAATTCCCATGGGGTCGCTGCGGGAAGCCGCTGCCGATGTCTTGTATATTATGAATATTTATACTATTCGAGAGTACGTTGCAGACTTGCAGCGTGTGTGCTACCGACTTCAAGCTTGCACAGCTCAGAAACTAGTGCTTCCTTCGTACTCAGCCAGTGCGAGACCGGGGCCAGGCAAAGACGTTTGACTGAAACACGTAACTGCAAGAGAGCAGGTGACGCCCTCACGAAACACTACAGGTTGATGAAGAGCATACGCAGCGCTTCGCACAAACAATTGTGCTGAGATCGTAAACAAGAAGGTGATCCTCAGGTACCCCAACGTATGAAGCTCGAGCGTCAAAACGATGCTGCATACTCCGGCAAGCGGACGTGGGGCACGGCGGAGTGCCTGCATCAAAGCAATGTCGGTGTGCTCTACCAAAACATAGATGCTTTCTGTTGCATCTGGGCTTGATTCTCCAATCAATCCTCCATTGAACGAGCAGAAAATTCTCCTCTGTGCCGGCCTTTTCATGAGCTCGATCTGCCAGCCGTGGCGGGCTTGCATGCATGCATCGAGGACACTCCGGTACCTTACGCAGGTCACACGCATGGCGGTATGCAAACCAAAGCGGCTTAGCCATGGCCTTACGCTTTGCTCGAGCGTCACGCTTGCCACCAATTTTGGCTCTTCAGGTCTCCACGTGTCGGATACCGCAGTATGCTTGTTTCTTTTTGCATACTTTGTGCAAGTTTTATGCTATCGTTTGCGGTTGTAGGAGTAGAGCCCAGGCTTTCGACGAAGGTTATGTCCTTGGCCAGCAAGAGACATGCTTTCAGGTACCGCGCCGCCTGGATTGGCATTATCAATATGAAAGAACTGCGACACAGTCTAGCCGGCGTCTACTCGAAGGAGGTCTTGCGGTCTGCATCTAGCCGCCCATGTTCAATTGACGGTATCTCCATAACGGGTATAACTGCCCTGAATATTGAAGCTACTCATATTGCCCCGCATGATACCTCGACAAGACCGGCCGCCAGCATACACCAGTAATGCAGTGAGGCGACGATGGCTTATGTATCCTGTACACCGCTCATTGAACTCGAATAAAGTCTGTTGTCCACTCAAAAGAGTCCTTATCCATGAGGTGATTGCTTGATCTGCCATGTTCGGCCGTAGCCACTACCTGACGACCGAACCTTTTATGGAACACGAAGGTTGAGGATTTTACTGAGATCTCAGCGCTATCAGTTACAGGTGATGGGCGATCTTAACTGATTGAAATCGCGACATTACACAGCGTATGGCGATTTTGTGGATAGATAGATTGTGTTGAATGGTGAATAGACAGCTTTACATCAAGGTGTGGTCTTCTCGAAGCTCAGGGTTCGGTCGAAGCCTTTCCCAAGTTCCCAAGCGCCATCACCAACCGCAGCGTCTAGACTTTTACACCGCACTTTGTGCAACATCGCATTGAACGACCATCGACCCAGCAGAAAACAATGCTTCCACAGCACGAGAACGTGGGCACTGTGCTGCTCGACATTGGTATGTAACCGACTTTATTGGCTGGTCTTGGGCCGCCGTATCTCAAAATATTGGGACTTTTTGCTACCTCCGCTCACCGCACTATCACCAACGTGCGTGCTTGAGTATCGAGCGAACCGTCTGTCTGCGATAACAATGGCTAATCATTGCTATTGACAGAGGGAACTGTTTGCCCTATCTCTTTCGTCAAGGATACTCTGGTAGGTCGAAGATTTTTTTCTTTTGATTCGTGACAACGGCCACCTGATCAAATCACGTCGAAGAGCACCGTATTGATGCCAGATATTCACGCAATTTTTGGATCGCAACACATCTTCCATTCTTATTCCCTTATCACCATTTCATGAATCCACTAAACCATGTTGTTCGCGCAAGATAGTCGTGCTATCTCGACATTCTGATGCTGAGACTGACGTTGTATCAAGTTCCCTTACGCCTTGAAAGCACTTTCGAGCGTCATCCAGGAAAGATGGGACTCTGCGGACTTCAAACCTTACCGTGATGCCTTCCCTACCGAGGCTCAAGCATCTCCAGAAGCATTTGAAGCTCACGTTAAGGACCTGACGGCCCGCGATGTCAAGATCGCCTATCTCAAGAACCTGCAAGGTGAGTCACACTACTATCCTCGGCCCTTCTTATCTCAGGCCCACATGGGTGAATACAATCTGACTCGAACTTTTGTTTTGTAAGGCTATCTATGGCAGGCCGGTTACGAGAACGGTGCCTACTCCACCCCTCTGTTCGACGATGTCGCTCCTCAACTCCAGCACTGGCATGACTCATCCAAGCAGCTTGTCATCTACTCCTCAGGCAGCGTTTTCGCGCAGAAGCTCCTCTTCGGGCACGTTCAAGATCCCCTCGGAGGAGCGGATGAAAAGCGTACGCAAAACCTTCAAGGTTTGATCGACGGCTGGTTTGACACGACGAACGCTGGTCTGAAGCATGATGCTAGCAGCTACACCAAGATCGCCGAGGAGTTGGGAAAGCCTGCTGACACCGTCCTCTTCTTGAGCGATAACGTCAAGGAGGTCAAGGCTGCCATCGAGGCAGGTATGCAGTCTATAGTTGTGGACAGACCTGGTAATGCTCCCCTCAGCGAGGAAGATAAGACCAAATATCAGGTCGTTGAGACGCTGAATGAGATCAGTCTGTCTCCGGCACAGATCGACCACAGATTCTTCAAGCGATAGAACAGCAATCAATCAAGTCTGTTTCCTCTGGCAAATGGCCCACCAATTGTCTCTGTCATAGCCAGCTTCAACAATTGTGCCACCAGCGAGCTCGATGTTGTGCTCTAGCTCTCCTTTTCGGTACAGGTGGTAGTAGCGGTAGAAAGTCTTGTCACCAGCAGGCTCGAGACTCGTACCGGTGGTCTGTCCTTCTTGAGTGGAGGCGTCGGGCTGGACGCTGTCTCCTTTGTTTTGCTGTTTGCGGTCCTTCTTCTGTTTCTCTTTCTTCTCGCGCATGACCCAAGGCACCATGGTGTCTTGTTCATTTCCCTCATCCCAGCCTCTGCGGCTCTCCTTCTGTTCCAAGGCCCACACATAGAGCAATGCTTTGCCATGTTTGTTGAGCGTGTCGAGGATAGTCTGCACAGCTTCTACGCGACGTTCGGGCGTCGACAAGTGGTGGAGAACAGCGATGCTGATGGCAAAATCGAACGAATGGTTCTGGTGAGGTAGAGAAAGAATATCCGAGACGACAGCTGCGTGAGGTTGGTGCGACGAGGCTATCTTGGTGAGCGAGGGCGAGCGATCACTGCCCACGATGAAAACGGAGGGATTGACGGTCAAGTATTTTCCATTTCCACAGCCAATGTCCAGACCTACGGAGCCAGGACTAAGTTCTTTTAGGAACTTCTCAATAACTGGCCACGGCTGAGATGAACTACGGTCAGAGAGGTGGTTGTGCGTGCGGAGCATAGAGTCGCACCTTGTAGCGTGTCGCCGAGAAGTGCGACGCAATTTGCTCATACACATCGTGCACATGTTGAGCTTCGTACTCTGCTCCAGCCTGTTCTGCTGCCATACTGACAAACACGCAATGACAAGACCAAGTTTTGGTTTCTCCAAGGACAGGAAGCTGTATGATTTCTCTGTACGCTGTGACGACGCCAAGTCGATCATGTCAATGTTCGGCCTTTCCGTATCCGGAAATGCCTCGACTTTTTTGTTTCAAAGTCGCAAACTTTTTAATTCATCGCGTCTACCTCGACTGTACATACTGCTTACGAGCTCGGGAGAAGTACAGCAATTATCTCTTGGACCAGGAATCCGGACTCTCGCGTTTCGGTCACTCACTGTGCGAAATCTGGTCTTCGAAACGTACCTGACCACCCGTGGCAACCGCGTGCATGAACAACAGTAGTCTCCCGTGATTTGCTGTCACTCCTGTTCACTCTCTGCAATTGTCAATGTGAAGAGTCTGCGAAAAGGCGTTTTTCTATTGGTCGTATTCTTCTTTCCTATTGTCATCTGAATACTCCGGATTATTGTCCCTTCCTATTCAAGCATGATGCGCACGACATTAAAAGGGCGCAACCAAGAAGTTGCTGCCTCTTATGTCGCAAATGCTCTGAAACATTCAATTCTTCGATCATTTCGCGCACTCAGCTCCTCGAACTGCGCCCACTGCAGGAACGCAGCCCTTAAAGATTTCCTGGACAAAAAACGCCGGTTGAAACAAATGGAAAACACCAAGCAGGCACGCGCAAGGAGCCTCCCACCAGCTTCGATCGCTTCTGAAACCAACCCTTCCATCACACCTACTGTTCCGCGCACTTCTTCTCTGCCACCAGCACAGCCTGCTCAGGAATCATCGAAGCCCAGCAAGAAGAGAAGAATCTCCGAGTCTGAGCCCCCGGAAGCAAAACCTCAGCATCAGGCGAAGAAACCTCGCACGCAGGAACAGTCATCGGCAAAGAAACCCGACCCTCAGTCTCAAGAGCCAGCCAGCCGTTCGCCAGCCACGGACGAAACTAAGCCCGGTATACCTCAGAAGAAGGGGCTCAAGCAAGAGGCCGTCCCAAGCAAAGGATCCAAGCCTGAGCAGGCGTCGACCAAGGGCAAGCTTTCAAAACCATCAGCTCTGCCTGCTTCGGGAATCTCGAAATCCTGGCCATCAAACGTGGGCAAGCAAAAGATCAAAGGCTTGTTCAACCCGGCTCAATGGTGCTATCGTCGTAGCGTATTGCAGAGTCTCATCGCGGTACCCCAGCTATTCAATCTTCTGGATGAGTCGCACAAGAACTGCCCAAAGCAAGGCAGATGCGTGACCTGCGCAATGCGACAGCTTCTCCTTAGCTACCACTCCTCTTCTGGCGGTGTTGGCAGTCAGCTTGGTGCCCTCGACAACGCAATCAGAGCAACCGGCAAGACAAGTGATCCTCGTTGGAGTGCTGTAGGCCACACGCAAGAGGACAGTAACGATTTCTTGCAATATCTGCTCGGCACCATAGAGAAGGCCAAGGGCGTTCAGAAGGACCAGTTCTCATCTCTCTTCGGCGTCAAGCACAAGATCTCCTGGTCTTGCGATGGCTGTAAGAAAACACACGTCCACAGCGATCCACCCAACTTCAGTCTCAGTCTGCCGATTCCGAAACAGTCTGGTACAGTCAACATCACCGATTGTCTGAACACATACCACCGCGAGTCCAACGTTACCATCCGCTGCGACAAATGCAAGAAGAACTCCAAACGCACTCGCGTCTTCCAACTCGATAATGCACCTGATGTCCTGCCAATCCAACTGATGCGCTTCGGTTTCGGCGCTCGTGGACCTACAAAGAACAAGCAGCACGTCGAATACCCTGAAGAGCTCGACCTGGCTCGCTGGTCATTGGACACCTCAAAGCCACTCAAGTACCGTCTTCAAGCCATCGTCGCCCACTCTGGCACGCTAAAGTTCGGACATTACATCGCTTACGTTCGCGGCGCCGACGGCATCAAAGAAATCAGTGATGACACGATCATGAACAGCACTCCCAGAGAATGGAAGAGACCAACAACCAATTTCAACCCCTACATCCTGGTCTACATCAAGCAATGAGCGATGGTCGAGCAACTGTCGTTATCGGGTTGCGTTTTCCCCCCCGGAGTTTTGCATAGCAGCATTGCATTGCTTCCTGTTTCTTTTGTTCACATATGTCGTCGTACTTGGGCATAGCATTGCATGGCGTAGCATAGACCAAGTTTGGGTTCGAAGGGAACCCATTGTTCCGTACATAATTTTCAAATCGCTTACGCACTTTTCCACCAGATTTGGTTTCACCTTGCCCTTGACATGCCATGATAAACTTTTGCACTTGTGACTAGTCGGGCAACAGCGATCGCGCCTTTTCAAGACCTGTTGAGTCACTCAAGGTATGGTTCAAGACAGATGAGACGAGTGATTGATCGGAACCATGATACATCGACACGCCTGAAACCGATGCTGTCACAGAGGTATCTTGAATATGAAGATCACAACGACGACGACAACTACCGAGACTTGGGGACATGACGAACGCTCGTTAAAGCAAGAACTTTTATATACTAGCTTGGTAACTAGGCAGCAATCATTAATTAAGCGTGACCAGATGGTCTACAGTGTTTAGGACAGGGTGAAGGACAGGGTGACCCCTTTCCAGGCGAGCAAGTGCCATTTTCTACCATCGATAAACCTGATGGCGGAGACTTGACAGTCAGAACCAGGTTTGGGAAACATCGAGCATGGCTTTAGTCAAAGTGATGGTTCCTCGACGCCATCATTGCAAAATGCAGCGATGCTTGACGCTGCTCTTGCCCTTGCCCTTGCCCATACCCTTCTTAGTCGACTTCTCACGAATGTCTTCTTCCACATCCTCACGCGTGACCTCCTCAAACCAGCTGTCACATTTCCCCTTGATCTGCCCGGCAGCCACACCCTCCCTCGGAGCACAGTGTGCGCGGAATCTGACGACATTGATGCCCCCACGCCTGCAGAGATCCCAGAGCCCATCCTCATCACTTGTCAGAAGCTCCACCCGACCTCTGATTCTTCCGTCCTGGGCGAGGTACTGCATGTTGATGCCCATTGCAAAGTCCTCTAGGTCTGCCTTGCCCAGAATTGCCGGCCATCCTGATTGGAAGCGAGACCACACTTGCTCGCGAACTTGGGGCCAGGTGTGGTGGGAGGGAATGGTGATCGCGATGTTCAGCTCGTCGAGGATGCCGGTTGAGGCGTAGCGTCCGCTTTCGAGTTTGACGCATTCCCTGCATCTTTCGAGAGTGAAGTGATAGGCGGTGGATTTGGGGCACTTTTCATTGAAGAAGACTTCGCCTGGATAGCTCGGTGGTGATTCGATTGACGACATGATTTCGTGGCGCTGGAAGGCGATAGAGAACAGGATTTGGGAGGAGTGTAGGAGGCGGATCATGAGAGCGTTTTTGAACACTTCTCTAGCATGTCTATGCCATTCTGAGATTACTGTTCTCTGGTTCTGTCACCGAGCTATATGATGCAAACATAGCCAAGATATGTTCACAGCTGGCAGAGAATGTCGAAAGTATTCCATATAAATTTGCACAAGTCTCATGACCTTCGTACTTGCTTTCAAGTCAATTTCATTGCTCTTTAAGTCCTCAACCTTGATGAAAAGCAAAACGTCCTGGGACTAAGGCATTGCTCCTTGTGGCAGTTTGGCGTATGGTTATCCAGATGTGATATCCCGACCTCCCCGCGTGCCAAACTCTGTCAAGCGTAGAGCTGTA
>ERZ794946.412-NODE-412-length-17577-cov-3.955427_pt1 | contig 17577 bp, 20 predicted proteins | sample MGYA00433072_ERZ794946 | MGnify/ENA primary metagenome ERZ794946 (study PRJEB30137, sample SAMN04331413) | food metagenome | isolation source: Y3 must sample point D1 replicate A | place: Australia: South Australia | collected 2014 ...
CAGTAAGGAAGATATCGTCCACGAGCCCAAGGACGGAGACATCACTACCTACAACTCCGAGGAAAAATCAGAAAATGGCAAGAGCGGCGAGAAAGCAGAAGAAGCCGCAGATGCAAACCACACAGACGACGCCAAACCCGCAAAAACACCACTCCCCATCAACCCCGACATCAACGAAAAAGGTATCTTATACATCGAGTACTTGGGCCTTGCCGTCGTCGCTGCATCGCCAAAGTCAATGGAGGAACAATATCTCTTCGTCAAGCAGCAGATCCAAAAGTCCAGGGATATGGGATTCGAGGTTCGTGGTCATGAGGTGATGGGTTGAATCTGGCTCGAGGTTTGAGCGGCGGTGATGGTGATGAGTGATGATTAGAGGTGTGGAAGTGTGGCGTTGGGAGTTCGCTCTTGGAGTTTCGAGGATGATGGGGGGTTAGGGATGGCAGAGGTGCTGCAACAAGGAGATGGGGAATGGAAAAGGGTGAGGAGGAAAGGGTTGCTGAGTGATGAAATGGCGTTGCATCATTAAACCAAGATTGCTTTCGCTCAATATGAGAATCTCCTTCTGTACCTACAATGCAAAACGCCATGGCTTAGCATGGAAAAACGATTGTCTCCCTGAACGCCTACAATGTGTTTATGCCATGCCTTGTGTCCCTCCCATATCGCTTTCATAAGCCATGTCCGGGTATTCTCGTCAACCAATGCAACAACTCCTAGCAAATGCACAACTCCAACAAGAAACCACACATTTCATCATCATCGTCTGCCAAACCTGCCTCTGCCACTGGCCTTCGAATTCTTGTTCTTGATTTTGAGCGCTCTGAAATTCGCATGGGCGGTGGCACTGATCTTTCTAGCAGTCTTCTTGACAATGCCATCGGGTTTGGAACTCTTGGAGGCGTCATGATTGTCTGTTGTGGTGGTTTTGGTGAGTTGACGCTTCCGCTTTGCTTCTGTGTCGCTGTATGCTGCGTCGGACTCTGCGTCTGAGATGTCGTCAAGAGGATGGTCGGGAAGTTGTGTTTCGGCGACATTGCCTTCGTCGTCTGAAGCTGCGTCGGGCTGGACTGGTTGAGCTGGGACCTTGGGTTTGGGTTGAGGACGCACTGTTAGGGATTAGCATTGGTCGTGTACTTCAGATTGCAAGTGGACATACTGTTGGTTCGCTTGGTCTGGCGCTTCAAGCCCTTCTTCTTCCATGGCTTTCTGAAGCTACCGGTATCTTCCTCTTCAGACTCGTCGCTTTCAACACCCTGATCAGGACCCAAGGGCATGACGACTTGACTGTCCGCGACTTGAACAGTAGGTTTGACTGCAACATCCTCATCACCTTCTTCCATCTCACGCATCATCTCCAACTCCTCGTCAAGCTTGTCGTCCTCTTGTTTCCTTAAGCCCTGAATGATGCTGCTCAGACTTCTAACAATGCCGCGTTTCTTGAAAGGCGGTTGTCTCATTCTGCCAATGTTCATACTCTTGAGCTCGTGATCATTCTCGGCTTCCTCGACCAAGGTGTCCATGATGAGCATGTTGGATGATCTACGCAGGAAAGCGGGTGTCGAAAGACCCTTAGCACTAGACGGCGTAGCATGAGTGGGTTCCTCGTCGTCACGTTTCCGCTTCAGAGGTGTTGTCGAGACAAATGAGTCGAGTAGGAAGCGCTTGCTGCTTGATGCCGGTGTGCGGTCATGTACATTTTCCGGTGGCGACTCGTCGTCCATGAACATGAGTTGGGATGGTCTACTCGGTGTAAAGTTCGCGTTCGCTTCTATTGTTGCAAGAGCGGTTCGTGAAGGCTTGGAAGCAGTTGACGACAAGTCGTCGAATAGACTCAGGATATGGCCATCTTTCTGTGGTGTTGGTCCGAGGTGCATACGTATAGCAGCAGGAGTGGGTTCCAGTTCTACATCCTCTTCTTTTGCTGGCACACTCGGTATCAAGAATTGTGAACTGGGCTTCTGTGGTGTTGCTGTTGGAGCGGCGGCCTTCCTGGGTGTTGCATGGAGTGTCTTTGTAGGTTTGGCGTGTTGCGACTCGGACTGCTTTGCCGGCGGCCTTCGTAGTCTGTCATACTCTTTGTATTGTGCAGCTGTTACAAGTCATCAGCATCAACATATACCCTCGAGGTCTCGTGCCCGCATACCAATCTCGACATTGTTCTTGATGTCCTCACGACTCGGTCTCTTCCCACCGTGTTGTATCGAGAACTGCTTCTCCCATGTCTTCAACTCTGCACGAAGAGTTGCTATCCGCTCTTCTGACATGACTCGACATGTGATTGTGTTGTATAACTTGCACTTTTGCAACAAAGGTGAGGCTCAAAGAATCTCAGGAGTCTCGCGACTCGGACGCGCCTGCTTCGTGATTTGGCGACGCTTGGGATGACGTGCATCAATTTCGGGAAGCCGCTCCCTTGACGCGCTTCTACTTTTCTACCAACAACAACTCACGACAGCATTTATTGGTAACTACTAGATATTCCTGCCGAGACGTGCTAGCCTTGGTCATACTTGATGATTGGTTTGCCCATCTTTGGCACTTTAGACTTATCACGAGATTCATAAGCGATCGCGCAATTCAGCCCGAAGCTTGCAAAGCACGAGTGCGCTCCAATTCCGAAGGGCTTGTGTAAGCCGAGTTCGCCATTACTTCTAATAACGTATATGTTCTCCTTGTATACAACGAATTGATTTTCCTTTCTGTTTGTATCTTTTTTTCTATCGTGACTGCTTTGCTCAAATTTCCCTGCTTCCCTTCGTCTTCCACCAAATATCCCACTACCATGTCAGACCCATCAATCTATACCTACCCTTCTCCTCTTGAAGGATATAAGAATCTGCCTCGACTGTCAGAGTATGTTCAACAATATAACCGTCTTTGTGTATCTGGCACTAACAACCTCACAGCGAGAAAAATGCAGATGGCAAATCATACGTAAACCCGCCAGCATCCAAGCCCAGCCCAGCCTACGACTCCTTCACCTCCCCCATCACAAACGACGAACGCGGCGGCTTCGACGTCCACATCTACTTCCAACAAAACATCGACACAGAAGTGACCTTTGCGACCGAACTATGGGAACGTATCCGACGAGAATGTGTGTCTACCCCTTCCCCTTCCATAGCAAACCTTGCGCACACCAACTGACACCCAAAACAGTCCCAGAACTTCGCATCTACAGAATATGGGATAAACCAATCGGACCCCACCCCATCGCCATGTTCGAAGTCAATCTATTTACGCCAGCACAATTCGGTGCGTTTATCCCTTGGTTGGTGATAAACCGTGGTCCCTTGTCTGCTCTGTTGCATCCAAACACCGGCGATGATATCCGCGATCACACTCAACGAGCCACTTGGCTAGGACAACCGTTCCCCCTACAAGTGGGTCTGCTCAGACGAATGCTAGAAAACAAAGCCCAAGAGGCTGGGCAAAAGGATTAAAAGATATATCTAGAGTTTGTTTTCTGGAAGACTGTACAGTTGCGTAAGAAATGCAAAAAGGCTGCTTTTGCTCCAACTTTGAAAGGATTTTTTGTGTGCTTCCTGCCAACTTAGAAGATTATACCGGGAGCGGAGAAGCCGTTCCAACCTATTTGCTGTTGTTGGCCTTGGACAAAGTTTGGATCAAAATGGCCGTATGCTGGCTCTCCTGAGACGTCATCGAGGCCTTCATAACTGTCCATCATGCTCTCGTTGTTGTTGGTTGCGAAATCGCCCACAGCATGCAAGTCCAGCCATGAAAATGTGAAGGCGTTGTTGTAAGGTACCTGCGCCGTTTGCTCGATATTCATGTGATTTTGCTGCTCGGTTTGCGCGGGGACCTGGGCATTTTGTGCTGTTGCTTGATATGGCTGTTCATTTCCATTCATGTGTGTAGCAGGAGCTTGTGGTGGAGGCTTTCGCCATAGCAATCGTAGCATTCTGCTGTAGCGGTCTCCGACATCATTTTGACAGGAACTTGCTTTCTGTAGTCGATCGACAGCTTCTCCGACGGTTCTCTTCACGTTGCCACCGTCGCCGCCTAGTACTCCTGTTGATCTTGCCTTGTATAGGAAGACAGCCGAGTAGATCACGTAGAGGTAGTATCGCAGCGGCATGTATCTAAACTCTGTCGCGGGATCCAGTAATGTGTTCGAAATTGTTAGCAGCTTCTTTGCAGAGTCGATTGAGTCGTAGATGAATCGTGCATCCGGTGTCGCGGCAATGAAATCGGTGAATGTTGCTTGTCCGTTTGGACGCTGGGGACCGTGCGAATTCTGCTGATCGCTATAATCTTGCGCCATGCGGGTGAGGGTTGCTTGGTATGCAAAGGCATTGACGTAGAGTCGGAGGTACTCGAAAGATATGATGAGAGCTGCTTTGATGACCGATGTACCTGGTCGGAATATGTTAGTCTTGCAAAGTCGAAACGATTTGGTCATTGCTTACATGGCAATTTGCCCCATCGATCATACCAAGCACTCATGGCCTCGCGGAAGTCATCCTATTGGAAGTCAGTGATTGCCATACGACTCCGCGCCTGATTTGTTCTTACAATATATTTGACATACTCTCCACCAAAGTTCAGCTGTGCGCTCCTGTTTTTGGAGGAGTATAGCACATCGTGAGCGTTGCTGAAGAGTTGTGTCAATTCCAGATGTGCTTCGCAAAGAGCTGCAAAGTTGTCCATCGGGTTGCCCGGATATTTGATGTCTTGAAAGTCCCTTGACGAGAATTTGATCATGGCAGGCCCTCTGCTCCAGAATGCCTTTCCGACGCGAACAGATATATGGCGGTCGCTCATATAACAGCCCACCCAAGCGAGTCGTTTTCGAATATAATCTGGTGCGCTGGGGTCCGACTCGTTCACAAACCCTGTGCGGTCTATGCCAAGAAGATAGCCCATTCTGATAGCCATACCTGAAAGCATCCATGCCGTCTGCTCTTCTTCTCCTCGACCTACCGCGGTCATGGATTGTGGTGGCCTTGGCACCCACTCGGCAAGGACTAATAACGCCTCTACAGCTCCCAGAGTGGCAATACCGCCATACATGAGTTCGGCGATGAGCTGTTGCATGTGTGTCGAGCAAGCTTCATGGGTGTCCCACCACGACGGCTCGTCCTTGGAGGCGATTGTACACACAGCCGCTAATAGATAAGGCTCATGTACTGAATTGGCCGCCAGGTTTTCAGCCTCTAGCATGAAAGGCGGCACAACCGAGTAGAAGTGGTGATACTTCATTTTGTAGCTGTCAAACCGTAAGTATCGAGCCCTCCATTGTCATGTATCAGGACGTACCGTTCTATGAGTGCATGCATCATTCCTAATGACACATGACCTTTCTGATAAGGTGGAAATTGTATTTGCATGGCGGCAGGTGAAGGATGATTAGAAGATGGTGTCGCGTCTTGTACATGCTGGTCTGCACCACTCTGATGTGGAGACCTCGCATATATCGAACCGTGAGTCGATGGTGTTTGCGCCACCCCCTCGTTACGACCAGCAACATTGGCTAGAAACTCCAGAGCGTCGGATGGATTTTGCAAATTGGTTGATACAATGCTTTCGTCGACAGTCATTTTGGTACTCGGATGAGACGTGGGTGGTTCTGCAGCAGATGCCGGTGTGCTTCGTGATCCTGGTGTATATTGCGGCCAAGATGGAAGACGTCTGTGATATCCGTCATCCCTTTCTTCGCGTGTACTGTCTTGCTGTACAGGCGGGACCGAGGACTGTCCAGTATCCTCACTGGAAGATGCATTGTGTGAGGCCTCATTCTCTGGCTGCTCGGAACCTGTGGTGTTGCGTTTGATCCTTCTGCCTCCACGATGTGAAGGCCCGAGAACACACTCATGATTCTCTCGGATGCACCGTTCACAAGGCGGTTTACCTGGTTCGCCACTGCCATATCTATAGACGCAGTCAGGATCGGGTTCCAGTCAGGTTTCAAGACAGCAAGAACAATAATTGAGGCAAGCCAGTGGCTTGAACTCTGATGTTCTCGTCGGATAACCATTGCAATCGAATTGGAAGGAGGAGGAGAAGAGATGACCTACAAATCGCAGCGGCTTTTTCGTTGTCGGCAATGTAGACAGGCTCTATAGGTTCGCTTTTCCCTTTCAGGTACCCTGGCGCGTCGGATGGGTGGCAGCATGAAAGCATGATCACCTTGGAAAGGCAGTCCGGGGATTTCGCGTGAGTCGCGCGGATCATGCGCCATGATGAAGAACAAAGGCGACGACAGGAGTATCGATCGGACTATTCCAGTATAAAGTGGGATGGAACAGAATCCAGCATATCAAGCTTTCCACTCCAATCCAAAGCGAATGACAATGATGATATTGACAGAGTCGAAGATGTAGAAGAAACGCGAGGTCGGTCTTTCACCCGTCCCATGCACCTGGAACCCTAAAGCTGGCTACCGTTGAGAGCTGGGCATTTCACTTTCTTGGCCTACTCTACTTCTGGATAAGCAATTTGGAAGACAGCAGATCGTGTATCTTTCAAGATGCAGAAAACAAGAGGTGATTTCCACGATCTGGCGCAAAGCACTGTGATTTGGTGTCTGTTAATTACCTGGAGGAAGCTTCCCTGCTCAAGAGCTCCATCTATGCTTCGAGTCGGCCCGAGATTGTTCAGATGTCTTTACCTCGATCACTATGATAGCTACATGGTTCTGTTCCGGCAACAAATAATGCCAGGTATTCGTCTCAAGTTTCAAGAATTACTTGATGTGGTTCACAACCTTGAATATATACAAGGCTGCAAGCTAGAAGTTTTCGCCCTTTGGTTCTACGTCTGCCTCGGGTGGTCCAAGCGTCCATCCCGATCGCATGTCCAACTTTCTTTCTTAACAAGCAACTTACTTTCCACACATCAACTGTTCAGCAATGTCCGGTCGCAAGGACTTTCTGAGCCAGCCGGCGCCTGAGAACTATGTGGCCGGCTTGGGTAGAGGTGCGACAGGTTTCACAACGCGCTCAGATCTCGGTATGTACTCACAACATAGGCATCTTCTGTGCAGCAATCTGATATCCTGCGCAGGTCCCGCCAGGGAAGGACTCAGCGATGAGCAGATGAAGGAGATTCTGGCCAAGCGTGCCGCCCAACTTGGAAACGCGCCGCCCACAGCGTATGGAGTGCCTGGAAAGAAAGAAGATGACGACGATGACGACGAGCGCTTCCAGGACCCCGACAACGAGACAGGCCTATTCGCAGGCGCCAACTACGATCGTGAAGATGACGAGGCCGACAAAATCTACGCCGAGGTCGACGCAAAGATGGACAAGAGACGGAGGGCGAGGCGCGAAGAGCGCGAGCGCAAAGAAAGAGAAGAATATGAGCGCAACAACCCGAAGATCCAACAGCAATTTGCAGACTTGAAGAGAGAGCTTGGAGGTCTCACCGACGAAGACTGGCAGAATATCCCCGAGGTTGGAGATTTGACGGGCAAGAATCGAAGGGCAAAGCAGAACCTGCGCGAGAGATTCTATGCCGTTCCAGACAGTGTCTTGGCTGGCGCAAGAGATTCAACACAGTTTGACACAACCGTCAACGATGATGGAGCTCAGCCTAGTGCTGCCGCAGACAATCTGGAAGGCGCAATGACAAACTTCGCCAACATCGGAGCTGCGAGAGACAAGGTCTTGCAAGTCCGTCTGGATCAAGCCGCACAAGGCGATGTCGCTTCCGGAACCGCAACGAGTATCGATCCGAGAGGCTACTTGACATCTCTGACAAAGTCTGAAGTCAAGGCCAGCGAAATCCCGGTTGCTGATGTCGCAAGAGCGCGTGAGCTGCTCAGATCTGTCATCAACACGAACAAGAAGCACGGTCCTGGCTGGATCGCCGCAGCACGCTTGGAAGAATTCGCTGGAAAGATTGTCGCTGCACGAAACCTGCTGGCTCAAGCAGTAGAGTTCTGTCCGAAGTCCGAGGATGTCTGGCTAGAATCTATGCGCCTGAACGAGAACCACAACGCCAAAATCATTGCTAAGGAAGCTCTCAAATACAATGACCGCTCAGTGCGACTCTGGGTGGAAGCAATGAAGCTAGAAACCATCATGTCTAACAAGAAGCGTGTATTGAGACAAGCTCTCGATCACGTCCCGCAATCCGTCGCAATCTGGAAAGAAGCCGTCAACCTCGAGGAGGATCCAGCCGATGCCCGACTTCTGCTCGCAAAGGCCACCGAACTAATTCCATTGTCCGTGGACCTGTGGCTCGCTCTCGCTCGATTGGAAAGTCCCGAAAATGCGCAAGTCGTCCTGAACAAAGCGAGAAAGGCCGTTCCGACTTCTTGGGAAATCTGGGTGGCCGCTGCTCGACTACAAGAGCAGATTGGCGCTGAGCAGATGGTTGGAAAGATTATGGATCGTGCTGTAAAGTCTTTAGCACGCGAGTCAGCCATGCTGGAGCGTGAGAGATGGATTGAAGTTGCCGAGAATTGCGAAGAAGAAGGTGCAAATCTTACCTGCAAAGCAATCGTGGAGCATACACTCGGCTGGGGACTTGACGAGGACGACGATCGCAGAAAGATCTGGATGGACGACGCAAAATCTTCCATGGTCAGAGGTCGTTATCAAACGGCACGTTCCATCTACGCTTACGCAATCCGGGTGTTCCCTAACAGCAGCATCATCTGGTTGGCCGCAGGCGATATGGAACGTAACCACGGTTCAAGAGAGTCTCTCGTATCTTTGCTGGAGAAGGCAGTTGAAGCAGTACCTACTAACGAAGTGCTGTGGATGCAGCTCGCCAGGGAAAGATGGAACGCAGGAGACATCAACGAGGCTCGTAAAGTCTTGGGTAAAGCCTTCCAACAGCAGCCCGGAAACGAAGATATCTGGCTGGCAGCTGTCAAGCTTGAAGCAGATAACGGAGAAGTTGACCAAGCGCGTGACCTTCTAAGAACGGCACGACAAGAGGCAGGTACTGACAGAGTCTGGATCAAGAGTGTTGCTTTCGAGAGACAGCAAGGTGATAGAGAAGCTGCTCTTGATCTTGTCAACCAAGGTCTTCAGCTTTATCCCAAAGCCGCCAAGCTCTGGATGCAAAAAGGACAAATCTATGATAGCAAAGGCATGCTCCCGCAAGCGCGTGAAGCCTTCAATACCGGAACAAGAGCTTGTCCGCAGAGTGTGCCATTGTGGCTACTCGCGACTCGCACTGAAGAGAAGGCAGGTGTCCTTGTCAAAGCACGCAGTATTCTTGACCGAGCACGTCTTGCGGTACCAAAAAACCCCGAGCTTTGGACAGAGTCTGTTCGACTCGAGAGACGCGCAGGAAACACTGCCGCAGCCAACCAAAAGATGGCACAAGCTCTACAAGAATGCCCAACCAGCGGCTTACTATGGAGTGAGAGAATCTGGCATCTTGAAGCTCGCACACAACGCAAACCCCGTACACTGGAGGCGATCAAGAAGAACGACAGTGATCCTATCTTGTACGTGACGGCTGCGCGTGTCTTCTGGGGCGAGCGAAAATTGGACAAGGCAGTGACTTGGTTTGAGAAGGCGATTGTCGCTGATCCGGATGTTGGTGACTCATGGGCCTACTACTTGAAGTTCTTGAGACAGCACGGCACAGAAGAGAAGCAAGAGGAGACTATCAACAAGTGTGTACTCAGTGAGCCCAAGCACGGAGAAGTCTGGCAGAGTATCGCAAAGGCACCCGAAAACTCCAAATTGTGTGTTGAGGAGATCCTCAAACTCGTTGCTAGCAAGCTGGACTAGAAAGAAAGTTGTGGTGCAAGTCACTTGTAGAGTAGGTAGGTTAATATCACGAATAAAATGAACAAAATGAGGCTCTTTAACGAAAGCCGACGACAAGCGCAAAAATGATGTTGAATGGCTGGTGATCGATCGTTGCCGAAAGCTGAGCTCGCCATGCCGGAGGTGGATTTTTGTGATGTCATCGTGGAGACTCTGGAGAGCTCGTCATTGTTTTCGTGTTCTACCTTCACAAACGTCTCTTTCCTTCTTTCTCTTCCATCTCTCAATTGTAATTGACTCTTCTTCTCTCGGTAAGTTATCTCTTTCAGTTGCATCTCACTCTTCCTGCTGTCGACCCAACACTCGACATCATGTCCTTGATTGCCCCTCTTCGCCGCCAGCTACCCCGCGCCCTCCAAAGAGCACCCTTGCTCACCTCGATTCGTGCCAGCAGAACACTTCAATCACACTACCAACCTTTCTCAACCTCAACCGCAAAGATGTCTTTCAGCAACACAGACACCGGCAGCAAGCCCGCCGACCCCTACACTGCCAAGAACCTTGAGCAGCCCGACACCCTCAAGGAGAAGGTCGGAGATCTCATCACCTTTGTCGACAAGTCCAAGTACTGCATGATGACCACTCGCATCGCCAGCAGTGGACTCCTCGTCTCGCGCTGCATGGCCCTCGCCGCCAAGGAGGGCAACGGTATCGACCTCATCTTCCACGCCAACAGCGAGTCTGGCAAGACCGATGACCTCGAGTCTGACAATGACATCAACCTGGCCTTCCTCCAGCCCTCCGGCGAGTGGGCTTCCATCTCCGGTATTGCCTCCATTGAGACCGACCGCGAGAAGGTCCGCAAGTACTACTCCCCCGGCCTCAAGGCCTGGTTGGGTGACCTCGGTGACGGCAAGCACGACGGTGGCCCTGAGGATCCCAGAATCATCCTCATCAAGGTCAAGGCCAAGACTGCTCAGTACGCCATCACCAGATCTGCTACTGGTGCTCTCGGCAACTTTGTCGAGTTCGCCAAGGGTGTTGCCACTGGTGAGACCGCCCAGGTCAACAAGCTCAGATACCTCGACGAGTCTGAGCTCCAGCAATGTAAGTTGAATGCAGGCGATTATATGCTCGAAACATGCTGACAATCACGAAGGGCGCACCTCCAGCCAATAGGCTAATGACTTATGTAAATCAAGCCTGAGAAGTGGCCAAAGAGAGCCAGCATCAGCTACGATATAGCATGACCACAAAGTAATGAAATAAGCATGTTCAAACTTTCAAAACAAGCAACTCTATTGTGATTTTCCGATTTTCAATGTCAATCTGGACCTAACCATCGGCAAGTCTTGCTGAGCTTTGTGCTTCACGACTTGTGTCGGACAGATTCGCTTGTCAGGGGGATGACCCTGCTCCGATGTACAGCAGCAATTATTCCACGACACAATGGCTCGACTTATCTGAAACTTGTTCTACAGAACAAAAGAATGTTTGAGACTTGATCGGCGGCGTTCGGATGGTACAATCAGGCGCACCAGGGGCGTAGGTGGCTTCGATGATCTTGTCATGAATTCTTTGACCACGCGACCTCGAATGTCCACAGCAGCAAGAGCATTTTCCCCCTTGGATGAATCATCTTCGCCCTATTTCGTACAAGATACACGAGCCAAGGTCTAAGCACGAATCGCCGCCTGGCGCAATTCAGCGAAGCGGATCGGTCTGGAAATCTGATACATGCAGTGCTGTGGTCGTTGCTGACTCCTTGAGCTTGCCCTGTTCACATGTCACTGCGCTATTTCCCCGCTGTGGAGGCGTCTGGTCTAAGGATCTGGGGCGCTTTAGGGATCATCGGCATCAAAAACTTTCTTGCGGAGACGCCGAACCATCCAAGCCGACTTGATCACCAAGAATATGGAACTCAACACTATTCTGAGGCCGAATGTCACTGCTTGATTCAGGATACGAGCCGCGGGATAACCATAACAACAGTCCGCGGACAGAATAGGAGATGAGTGCCACCGGCTTTCCCGTCTTGAAGCCGAAAAGTTTTCGAGACAACCCGGCCAATGTTGCCGAAAGTGTGTTCGAGACAGCCTAAACAAGGGAGGCTTGGAAACTGGCGTCTACCTGCATTCACATCGTCTTCCGCCGATAGCGCCACAGCATCATCCCACACATTTCTCCGCACGCCGCACGGAATGCTGATGTGCGTTGTCCTAGCTATCCCGTAGCTTCGTATCTTTTGTCTGGCAAATTTTTCCAGATGCGCTCGTCGAAATAGGTCTTCAAGCAGTACAGTAGGTGGATTGATATGGCTGGAAAAGCGAACTCAAGTCAAGCAACAAGCCATGCTCTCAACGGACCCCACTCTGGGCAGCTTATCCTCTCAAAGCTCCTCTCGGCGACGGTTCTTGAGTGTGCTTGTTGACAGTCACCCTTGGCCCTTGCCGCCAAGATGAAAATCCACTCCTTCTGCAGAATGCAACCATAGATTGGTAGGCGGTCGAGATCCACATTGTACCAGGCCTCGTGACTTGATAACATGTGAGATTGGGGTGGGTACCCTTGCTAGTAACCTCTAGAAGCGGTAAAAGGATCTCCGCTCTCCTGTCGGGCAGTTTGGCTCAATCCTTCTAACGCTTGGGGTTTTGCGTATTTATTCGTGCAGTTCCCTCCCTCTCCACACCTCTCCACCTTTCTCCAGACGCTTCTCCATCAAAACCCCAGGCTTGACAGATCATTTCCCTACTCGAGGGACAATCAGCCAAGATGACTGAAAAGACAACATTCTCCGACGTCGACTACACTTCTCACAAGGAGAACACAAAGGAGACGACGATTCATGATGAAGCTCCTCAGCGTCAGGCTTCGGTCGCTCTCAACATTGTTGACAACCCTTTGAGAGTATGTAAACTTCGCATTCCTTGACTTGTACTGCAAATTTGATACTGACCACAACAAAAGCGTACCAACAAGGAACAAACCGTTCTCGATGCCCGGACATTCGCTGAATCGCATGGCATGGCCGATGATGCCGCCCTGTTTGGCAGAGCTGCTCTCGTCGCGCGTGACCCCGAACGATTCGAGACGATTCCCGACCTTACCGAGGAAGAGCGTGCAGCCCTCATTTACGAAAGAGATCACAAATGGCATGGCCCTAAGATGCTTTGGTACTCGATCGGTCTCTGTGCCATTGGTGCTGCCACACAAGGTTGGGATCAAACTGGCTCGAATGGAGCCAACTTGTCCTTCCCTGACGAATTCGGTATCGGCACTAAATCTGCTTACGACACATGGATCGTTGGTCTGGTCAACTCCATTATCTTCCTCACGGCTGGCCTCATGTGAGTATTAAGAGTTCTCTATGCCTGGCCTTAGACTGACATGTCGCAGTGGCGCTTTCATCGTCGATCCGCTGAACAAATATCTTGGTCGAAGAGGTGAAATTTTCCTCACTGCTGCCTGTCTTACTGCCACACCGATTGGCTCGGGCTTCGCTCAATCATGGCATGGTCTCTTCGTCGCACGTTTCGTCATGGGTATTGGTATCGGCGCAAAAAACGCGACCGTCCCTATCTACTCGGCTGAGATGGCCCCCGCTCGCATTCGTGGTGCGCTTGTCATGTTCTGGCAGCTCTGGGTCGTTATTGGTAAAAAATTCTGCTAGCTCGGATTCTCTGGGAGACCATGCTGATTCAATTTGCTAGGTATCTTCTGTGGCTTCTGCGCAAACGTTATCGTCAAAGATGTTCCTCGCATTGCATGGCGTCTTCAGCTTGGATCGGCCTTCATTCCATCCTTCATTCTTATGTGCGGCATTTTCTTCTGCCCCGAATCGCCTCGTTGGTTGATGAAGCACGGAAAAATCGCTCAAGGGTTCAAGTCTATGGCTGCCTTGCGTGCGCATCCCATCATCGGCGCAAGAGACTACTACTACTCGTATGTCATCTACGAGGAGGAGCTCAAGGTTGCCAGTGGATCAACCTACTTCACCCGTTTGAGAGATTGCTTCACTGTACCTCGTATCAGAAGAGCCAACTATGGTGCATCGACTGTTATGATTGCCCAGCAAATGTGTGGTATCAACAGTAAGTGATCTGATGGCTATATTCATGCACATTCCTAACATTTCACAGTCATCTCTTTCTACAGTTCAACCATCTTTACAAACGCCGGCTACAGCAACGACCAGGCTTTGTTCGCATCTCTTGGTTATGGTGCCATTCAAGTCGTCTTCACCATTCCTACATTGTTTTTGATTGATACGAAGGGCCGAAGAACATTGACCTTGATTGTGAGTTGCCTCTCAAGTGATATAATGAAAGCGTACTAACCTTTCCCCTCTAGACCTTTCCCCTTATGTGTATCTTCCTGTTGGCTGCAGGTCTATCGCTTCTGCAACCAGATACCGCCAGTTCTGCCTCTAAAGTCGGACCTGTCATCTTATTCGTCTACCTCTTCACAATCGCTTACTCCTTGGGAGAAGGTCCGGTGGCTTTCCAGTACTCTGCTGAGGTCTTCCCTACCATCCAGCGTGAGCAAGGAATGGCATGGGCAGTCTGTATCAACAACACTTTCGGTGAGCAACTACAACGTCAGGAAATCTCATCCCTCAGCTAACATGAACTCAGCTGGTATCCTCAGTCTGACATATCCTCGTATGGAGCGCGTAATGACCGCAACTGGTGCCTTTGGTTTCTATGCCGCACTAAACCTGATTGCATGGTTCATGATCTTCGCCTTTGTCCGCGAAACCAAGCAGCTCACTCTCGAGGAAATCGATCAAGTCTTTTCGGTCCCTACCAAGACCTTCCTCAACTACGAGTTGACCACCTGGTTGCCTTACTTCGTCAAGCGCCACCTCTTGTTCAAGAAGAGTACCCCAAAGCCCCCACCCATTATCGAGAAAGCTAGCTGGCACGACCAAGACGTGACTCCCACGGCTTAAACAACACAACTCCACATATTCCGACACACCGACTAGATACCTGGAGAGTGCATAGGAGTTGGCTATACGATATTCACGAATGGTGTAGGAGAGGAGAGATACCCTTAGAGGACGCGATGCGGACGAACAATCCGCAAGTATGGTAGCGTCATAATACTGTCGGTGGATGCACATGTTTTTTCCTTACATCGACGATTATCGTCAATCTCTCACTGTCTAATCTATACCCTCTTTTTCCTCTGCAACTGAGAGCCAACACACACATCTCAATTCATGATGCACGTCCAGCTATACTTTCGACCCCCATGGTGACCTCGGCAATGCCTCAACTCATTGCTTGATATTCCGATCCACCAACGGCTCCTCCAAGATCCTGAATCTGGCCAACCAGGTTCAATCCTTACAAGCTAAGGTGATGTGGTGTAGTGGTAGCATGTCCAGCAACGCCGACCCGACGGCGGTTCGATTCCGCCCATTGCCAGGATCAAATTTCTTTTGGTCCTTCTGTAACCAGTTCCCATCTTCCGAGTGTCTTTTCTTTTTGTTGGGCGCGCAAAATGTTGGCAGAGAGAAAGAAAATTTTGATGCGGGACTTGAGGGTGGCTTGTGCGTGAGTGGGGGTGCGGGGCATTTATTTGGAAGGGAGAAGAAAGAATAATTGGGGTGGGGGGAGGTGGACGTCGGGTCGTGGGTTGGAGGTTGGTTGCGTTGTGCTTTCCTGATGATTCATCCCCTAAGGAAGGTTTTCCTGGCTTCGATTCAACGAGTCTTAGAGAAATGTCCGTCCGATCACAGACTGGTGGACAGACAGCATAATATCCATGAATGGATTTGGTTGACATAAGAGGGTGTGACTCTTCTTTTCTGGTCCCTCGACTCGACTATTCTTCTCTCGGCATGAAAATTCATGGCAGATCGCAAGAATAATTCTACGATAGACTCTTCCTTGATGACAGACAGGTCCTGGACCAGATACAGGTCTTCATGATGATCAAATCTGCTTGGTGTAACTAACTAATTGTTGCCTCACGAACAACCGATGCTGGAATCAACAATGACAGCTCAGATCACGACGATGATGCCATCGCGAGAAAAGTCACTACGAGGCGACGTCTTCACCACTTCCTCGTCCTCGTCGGCCCCACGAAGGATGTCCCTAGCCACTTGAAGCAGCCATGATCGGGAAACTTCTATACTTCTTCCCGCAGTTTCGAAGTAGATTTGCGATCCTGCTATTGACACGAAGTCTGTTCTACACAAAATCAGATCTGACCTAAAACATCGAACCAACATTCCAAGGTATGAGTAAGGAATAGTAGAAATATGCATGAGAGAGACTAGATACGCAAGTAAGCAGATCAGGTGGTAGAGAATGTGGATGAGGAAGTCATGAGTTACAGGCAGCTAAAAGTTCTCGACGTGTCTATGTCGCAATAGCTAACGTAGGCTAAAGGGCGTACTGCGTCTGTAGGTATTACGATCTGGTCTCGGCGCTACCGACTCTACCTTTGGCACAATACCTCGTACTACGATATACTAGACACAGGAACTAAACCACAACACAATTAATTACGACTTCCCACACGAGTTGACACGAGCGTTTTTCCATGACTGCCATGAAGCCATGTGGCTAGTTGCCTATTCAGTCAGACACCATTCATGGGCGACAAGTCAATTAACTCAAACCACCTCTCCCAGTCATAATCTCCAGGACAATTCAACAGCAAAGATGAGTCGCCAAATGGTTACCAGAATAACTCAAGATATTTTGGAGGAGAGCACTTTGCGTCCTTTTCACACAGGAAAACCCCCAAAATTTCCGGATATTGAGGAATACTCTATTTTTCTGTCGACCACTTCAACTTCGACAACCAACATCGAAGTAGCTTTTCCCTGATCGCAAGATGGACAACAAATCAGAGGCTTGGATTTCCGGCGACCGTGTTGCTGCTTTCGACAGCTTCGACTCTGATACTACCATGGACAACGATACTACAGAAAATACATCCGACTCGATAGTACAAGATGTTGATATTACCGCCATGGCTGCAGACTCAGACTCCATCACCACCATGGCCAACTCTATTACAGACAACGACACCACAGACGACCTGTCCGAATCAACAGACGACTTCTCAACAACAACCCACAGCATCTCCATAACCTGCTGCCCGTCCCCTTCGTCCTCTGATTCAACATCCTCTGATTCAACAACAGGCTCTACAACCTCCACACCCCATTGCATTTTAAAACCTACCCACTTCTCCTCTACCTCCCCATTGATCAGAAGAAACTTGAATATCTTCCCTAGACCGGAATGGGCGGGGGTGAAACTGGCACGACAGAAATCAGATCAGGAACAGAGGGTTTTTGCGAAGAAGCAGTGTGTAAGATTTTGTGGCGACCAAGAGGAGGAAGAAGAAGAAGAAGACGAGGAAGAGGGACATTTAGAGGAGGATAAATTCAAGGAAGAAGGTAAAGGAGAGGAGAGGTTTTGGGGGCTTGAGCCACAGAGGAGGAATCAGGATAGGAGGGAGGGAGGAACGTTCATGGAGAGCTTTTGGAGGGTTGGTGATGAGAATATTCGTGGCATCGAGGCGTGATCAGGGAATTTGAAGCATAAAGAAAAGAAGGAATGGTGTGGTATCAGAGCACGATCAAGAAGTTGAATTCAGCATGAGGAAGCGAGACTTTATATGGACGAGGAGGAAGAAAGGATATACGAGAGGGGTGAGAGACTCACATCGCAGATATACTAGATCTCACATCGGATGCATCAAGATGAATTTGACCACATTTTCCTGTGTTGACGGAGTGTTGTTAGAGCTCCGCGTTCTCCATCGCATACCTTTGGGATCTTGATGTGGTATTTCTGATATCATCGGGCCATAGTGTTGTTTGACTAACAGTCATGCTGTAACAAGGACA
>ERZ794946.413-NODE-413-length-17514-cov-4.726330_pt1 | contig 17514 bp, 15 predicted proteins | sample MGYA00433072_ERZ794946 | MGnify/ENA primary metagenome ERZ794946 (study PRJEB30137, sample SAMN04331413) | food metagenome | isolation source: Y3 must sample point D1 replicate A | place: Australia: South Australia | collected 2014 ...
CGAGGAGGTCGCGGGTTCGATTCCTGCTCATGGTGCTTATTTCTTTTCTTTTCTTTTGTCGTCCTTTGTGCTTGTGAGTCTGGTATACTTTTTTTGATGGTAGTGGTGGTTGGTGATTTGTTGGATCCGTGGGTCCTGGCTTCCTTTTTCCCTTCGAGTTTGGTATTATTCTTTTGCATGCTATTGTGCTATTGCACTTTGTTTTTTGTGTTGTTCATCGCACCGTGTATTCTTGGTCGTTCGGACCGCTCTACACGTTTTCTGCGCCCGCAATCGCTATTTGCATCGTTCATCTGAATGTCTGGTTGTCCAGTCTTCTTCTAATAGTCGTGTAGCGCATGCCAAATATTACCCCGCAAGTACTCGAAGCAAGATTTCATGAACTGAAGTAGTCTTCAATATTTGACTGAATGTCGTTTATTAAACTTTTAGTGAAGCTAGGAAGCATAAACCACATCCCACATGACCAGACTGACCAGCAGTCGACCGTTCATCGGACTATGCCCTTCAGTACGAGCAAGTGTCGAGATAGATGAAAACGCCTTTGCGCCAACGCTCATAAACCCAGAACTGCAATGCCATGCCCACCCGAGCCAGGAAAGTTCTGGCATATCGACATAGCAGCAAGGTAGACTACCTCTCGTTTCGAACCTGTTCCTCAGCCTCACGAAGACTGCGGGCGAGAAATGTCTCTGTGCGTCTTGCAGCTGCATTCGAGAACAACCTCGATCCACCAGGAGAGTTTGAGCGTGAAAGCGGAGGGGTATCGTCAGCCGTGCGTGCTCGCCGTGTGTTGCCAGAATAGCGCATGGTCGAAGCAGCGACTTGGCGAGAACGTTCGCGAATATCAGAATCAAACTGCGAAGGTCGTCGAGGCGGGGCTTCGTCTTCCTCGTTATTGTCGTCGTCTTCGTTCTCTTGACTCACGCTGCTATGATGGCGGATCCATAGTGTGTCTTCGGGAGACATGCGACGAATAAGTGAGATCTGAGCGCGTCCTTCGGCGGTTTGCATAGCGAAGTCGTATAGCAGGGCTTCAACAGCACGGCGATCGTGATTGGTGCGTCCACTTGTGTCGGGCCCATATATGGTAGAGCTAGAATCTTCGGCCAATTCATTCGCTAGCTGGAACGAAGCTGATGCACCATTCGAGGCAAAGCTTGAGTCGGTCGAAGGCAGGGAGTCGTCAGGGGTGATAGTCGATCCGATGACGTGCCAGGAATCGGCTGTAGGCGAAGGACTGCGATTGCGATCGCCCAAGCCATCGTCAGGGGAGACGGGACGATGTGCGAAGCTCAGGGGATGTGGGGGTACTTGCGAAGGACGTAAGAGGACGATACGAGACGATGCAGTGGGCTCCGAGGTGTCTAGTGGAGGAGTTGGCAGGCTCGATGAGACGCCACTGCGTGATTGCGGACGATCGCGTTCGAGAGGTGGAGGCAGAAAGCTACTTGGTCGAGAGCGTCGACGACCAGCGTCGGATTGTGAGGACGAATTATCATCACCGAGGTAATAAGCCAGGTCAAAATGGCGTTCACTGGATGGTATACGATGGCGAGGAGCCTCGGGAACTGGCGGTGGTTGGCCAAGTCGATGGAAGCTGGTGGGACGAGAGGCACGAAGACGGCGGATGGGCGAGCGTGATGGAGCGGTACTATCGTTCTTAACTCGGGATACTGCAACAGAGCTGCTGCTACTGCTGCGTGTCTCCTCAGGATCGCGCCATACTCTGTTGGGACGTGTTAGCAATCTCTATTGTAAAGTCGAGTCGATAGCAAGAAGCAGCCCGTCTCTCCTATGGCTGATCAGACAGTCATTCGAGTCGATCGCAATGCACAACATTCTAGACGAAGCGACTGCGATCCCCGAAAGTTCAAGATCTTGAATCTCTCAAGACATGCGGCGGTCCACGTTCGTATTTCTGCATTGCAATAGATGACGCTGATGCTTAACGCCGCGTGGGAGATACTCGTTTATCGAGCTCCATGATAGTGGAGAGCGCGTCCCGGCGCGTCGCCTTCTCTGAAGCCTCCACCTCGGAACATCCAGACTGCACTTACGGAAGACCCATGATGATATTGAGCTTGGTCGCAGAGTTTGCGCGATTCAGGTGATATAATTTAGCACGATACAAAGGATATGTTGATCGTGTCGCGAAGGAACGGGGATGGCATGTTTGTGAGCAGCTCCATCTCACTCTCCGCGTTTCGTTGCCCCTCGGCGCCAAACTGTTTCTCCACGTTCTTGGCACTGCAGCCAGCTCGAGCCTCAAAAGTCTGACGTTCGATAGATGGTTCGCTAGCTAAATACTCTTAAATGTTCTTGAAGGCAGAAAGTCCGACTCTCGCTTTGCCAGTGCTGTCAACCAGCAAGTTGTCCTCACAACTTGATCCAAGAGCACCGTTACCCAAGAAAGCAGGTTCCCAGTAGTAAAGACCAGCTCCACCCTTGACACCAGCAACGATTTTTCCAACAGCTTCAATCCACTCTTCCTGTCCGGCTGCCGAGAAGGGAATGTAGGTGGCATCCGAAGGAAACTTGTATGCGGGCTTGCTGCACTTGGCTGGCCAGTTGGTCTCGGCAACAACGAGCTGTTTGCTGTATGTTGCAGCGAGCTGCTCAAGCGAGTATTGCAAACTACCCAGGAAGGCCTGGTCGTTGTAGAAGGGGTAGTAGCTGACACCCATCATGTCAAAATCAGTTGTTTTCAAAGGTCCCTGCCCAAGGATGGTTTTGTACCACCAGAGCTGAGTACCCGAGTCCCAGCCATTGTCGAGGTGGATCATGATCTTCGGCTTCGTCGAGAGCTTGGAGTCCTTGATGGCAGAGGAGGCCGAGTGAAGGAGATCAGCGATATTGTAGTAAGAGCTGGTACCTCCAAGAGGCCACAGCAGACCAGCTCTGATCTCGTTGCCAATTGACACGATGGCTGGATTGATGCCTTCTGCTGCGTAGCGGTTGCACACTGCCAGAGTGTAGTTGTAGACTGTGTATTTGAGGTTGCCGATGGTGCTGTCGTCCCAAGCGGCAGGTGTGGTCTGGTGCGAAGGATCGGCCCAAGTGTCGGAATAATGGAAGTCCAAATACACACTCATGCCTGCATTGGCGACACGCTTGGACAACTTGACGTTGTAGTCGAGGTTGTAGTTGCCGTCGGAGGGATTGACCCATACTCTTTGACGCACCGAATTGGCTCCAGACTGCTTGAGAATGGCTGATATTCACAGTCAGAAATATGCTCATTGAATCTGGAAGATGGTCATCATACTCTCAAGAGGTTCGGTGGCTCCAGCGGTTGTCTTGAAGGTCTTGCCCTGATTTTCCAACATGATGAGGGAGCTGATATCGGCTCCCTTGTAGGTGAGTGCGCCATGCGTCACACTGGACAGCAACGCCGTCGCGGTAAGAAGGACTGAACGCAACATGTTGCGTAAAAGACAGTGAGAATTGAAGAAGAGGAGAAATGAAAAGAAGATACTGAGCTGCGTTCGAGGAGTAGGGCAACAGCTTATAACATCTCGTTCCAGACGCTAAAGAGCATGCTTTCGAACCACATGATTTCCTTAATATAACGAAAGCGACACTTGACTGCTTGAAACGGACGGCTAATTTGTCGCTTGTGTATGTACTCAGCCTTTGAGCAACCCTATAAGGTTTACTCTCCACTTTTTCACCGCACAAAGTCTCGTTGTGCGAAAAGTCCTCATAGCTCTTTGAGTACACAGAAATCCCGAAGGCACGTAGGATGCTCTCTGATTTGGAGACCATCACAAACCCGAGTATGAGGTCGAGTTTGGAGACCTTGTGACTACGAAACACTCACTGCAGGCGAGTTCCAGGATAATATCAAGCCTAGTATAGGGCTCGCCATCGCTCATTGGTGGAACTGGTCCAACAACGCGGGTGCGGGTTTGTCGATCTGGGGCAAGGGGTTTCAAAAGTCGGCGTCGCTTGCAGGATGGTTCTTTGCTGTTGCATATAGAGGTAGGCAATACGCAGTAGGGCATGACCGAAGCTCGGCAATTTCGAGGAAAGATGCAATGGACGCTGATGGGCAACAAGAAAGGAAGACAGAAGACAGAATTCTTGACGCATGAGGAGCCGCACTGCGCCAAGCCTACACGACATTGCTTCTTCGCCGAAGCGGCAAAACATCATGCAATTCTATGAATGCCATCACAGCAGCGAGCGAGGGAAAGATGGATTGTGTAAGGTATTAAGGCTCTTCATCAATTCGTTCTAAAAAGTGGTATATGTACAACAAAAGATCAAAACAATTTTCCTCCTACTAACTCAAGCTTGACATCTACTCGATCTTGATGCCGACCTTGCCGAAGTGCTTCTGGTCCCACTGGAACTGGTAAGCCTCCTTGAGCTGGTCAAGAGTGAAGATGTTCTCGTCGATGACGGGCTTGATGTTGTTGGCCTCGATGGCGGCGTTCATCTCCTCGAACTGCTGTCTGCTGCCAACGTAAAGACCGCGGACTGTGCAGATGTTGACGAGAGCGTCGAGAAGAGTGGGCTGCTTCTCGTTGGTGCCACCGATGAAACCAATGACGGAAATGACACCCTCGAGGCAGATGGCCTTGAGAGATTGCTGGAGGGTGTTGGGACCACCGACCTCGATGATGTGGTTCACACCAACACCGCCAGTGATCTTCTTGGCGGTCTCACCCCAGTTGGGGTCCTCGCGGTAGTTGATAACGTAGTCGGCACCGAGAGCCTTGAGCTTCTCACCCTTCTCCTTGGAAGAAGTAGTGGCGATGACACGGGCACCAGCAGCCTTGGCGAATTGGACAGCGAAGATGGAGACACCACCGGTTCCCTGGGTGAGGACCCAGTTACCGGGGGTCAGTCTCTTGCCCTCGAGACCGTAGAGACCGTTCCAGGCGGTCAGACCAGCGCAGGTGAGGGAAGCACCCTCGATGAAGTTGAGGTTGCTGGGAAGAGGAACAAGACCTTGCTCGTCGTAGACACCATACTGCTGGAGAGAACCGTCGATGACACCACCAGTTCCAGTGGCGATAGAGTGGTTGTCAAGAGGACCGGCAATGTGGCCCTGGTTGAATTGGGTGACGACCTTGTCGCCGACCTTGAAGCGGTGGACGTTCTTGCCAACAGCCTCAACAACACCAGCACCGTCAGATCCAGGAACGACATTGTCCTCCTGGGGGAATGGGTAGCCGCCAGCGGCAATGATCAGATCGCGGTAGTTGAGCGAAGCACCGTGGACTACCATCGAATTAGCACTTGATCATCTGTATAATGGATCCTGTCAAACTCACACTTGACGAGAACATCCTTGTCGCCAACCTCGGGAACGGGAGCCTCCTTGTTGAACTTCAGGTTGTCGAAGGAGCCAGTGCCCTGAACTCTCCACTGCTTTTGGGTAGAAGGTGCCATTGTGTAGTGATTGTGTTAGGTCGAAAAGGTTTGAATGTGTATCAATTGGAAGTGCGGGAATAGACTGGAATATGAAAGGCACTTATCATGTACCTAGATGACCCTTTATATATCAATTGACGTTGCGATCATTCTCACGTGAAGAAAAACATCGAACATGCCATGACGTTCATAGCTTGCGGGGTGGAAGCATCAGGGCTTCTAGAACCGAGATCGGTTTGTAATCCGCCGCTCCAAACTCGGAGGGACTGGAGAAGGGGGCCTTGATTACGAGTGCAAAGGCAGAAGATGTCAGGTCTTCTCCAGATATTCACGATTGTAGCAAAACTACCTTGATGTTCTACCACGTGGTTACGTGGAAGGAAGTGCAGTGCAAAGCAGCTCCTGGCACGACTGCGTGGATGTGGATTCAAGCAGGTGTCAAAGGAGCCGGAGCAACTCTAACCGAGACGTCTGCTGTCTGCTCTCTACCAACCACACTCATCAACATCCTCTAACGGTTGCTAGGACAGAACATCGGTGGCAGCACGCCTGTCCGTTTACGAGAGACGCCGAGACACGCGTTGTTTGAAAATGGTCCTCGATTTCTAAGCACAGCGAGCAAAATTCTCGAAAACCGCCGATACAAGCAAGGATATGATGAGGCCCAGCAAATTTCCTCAAGATTGGTCATAGCTTTCATCGCTTCAGATCGCCAGCAACAGCAGCTCGTATCAAACGACCATCGATGGCCATGCTCACCTTGCGCAGAATCTTCTCTCCACCGAAGAGTCCACCGAATCTTCTCAGTCTCTCAGCTTCGCCCATCATTACAAATGCAGGCAAGCCGTACTGACGCTTGTCCGAAGGCGACGGTACGGAGTCAGGAACCTTTAGTTTGATCAATATCACCTGAGCCGCAAAGACGTCCATACCTGCTTTCCTGAGGAACAATTCCCAGGACGTCTCGTCTTGTAACAGCTGCACTTCTGGGTCATTCAGCCCAAATCGGACCATGCTAGCTACGATCCAGATTGCTAGTGCTATCTCATCCCCGGGGATGTACATGACTTGAATTTCATGACTCTGCGCGGCGCAGAAGTTGACAAGAGATACGATTTCGCCAGATTCGCGGCTGTCCAACGGACGTTGCTGACTCCCGGCTCGGTCTTCGTGCACCATAACGATGAGCCGCTCATATCGACGCGCCAGCTGTACGATTCGTTCGCGGACGACATTGCGAGTAACTTGACCTGGCAGATTCTTCTGAATAAGCTTCTGCAAAGTAGTCAGCAAGATCCCATGCCCAGGTGCCAGTATCATGTCCGCTTCATCGGCTTCCGAGGTCTGAGACGATACGCCACGCAATGAACGGGCTGAAGCAAAATCGCGTTCAATGTATTCAGCTGTGGGGTTGAGACGCTCAATATGTTTGATGAGAGCTCTTCTATCGAACATCGTTGAAGACAGAACGAAAGTTCTTGGGGGAACAGGATCAGGTAGGGATGGAAGGTGTATCGATGGTATCATTGACTGCATGCTTGGTGAAGTCTTCGAAGTCAAGCTTCTGGGGTTTTGCAGGCTCTCACTGTCTCTGATCCGAGCAGTGAACTTCGAAGTAGGCTTGGCAATATGTATGGGCGAAGTTGTAGCCTGCAGTCTCGACTCTTCGGATACTTTTGGGCTGGCTTTCTTCCCGGTCTGTATCTGCATGAATCGATCCAGGGAATTACTTGCCGAGAACGTGTTCCCCAACAGAGGCTGCGGATTTGCCGGGCTCTTATGAGGCTTGAGGCCCTCCAGTGGTGTATGCGTCGCCACCCTAGATAAGGGGAATAATGGCTGTCGAGGCTGCAACATGGCTGCGAGCTTAGGGCCTCCTTTCTCGCTCCATGCCTTACCTTCCGGCATAGTCTCTGTCGAGCCCAGCCTCTCAAGTATTATCGGCATATCTGCAAACTCGATCGCTTCATCGTCGTCCTCACAAGCGTCCAAAATCCTGAGACCATCCAGCTTCCATCCGGATGTCGTGTCTTGAGGCTCTTCGTTTTTGAAGTCGTCCAGATCATCACAGGTTATCTCCTCCTTCGGAAGATCACTCAGTCGTGTATCGAATGGTCGCCAACGTGTCATGGCTCTATTAATTCGAACGACACCAGACCATACTTCGCGTGGACTGATAGTCTCTCGCCTCAACATAGAGATCATCTGTTGCTGGGCCTCAATGCTGGTACCAAAACCCAGTTGGTTGCGGCTGAACATTTCCCACGGTGGCAGTGGACCTGACTGATCGATCGTGGGTATCTCCACTCTCAGCGTCGAGTCAGCCTGCGTGAGTTGCTCGTTTTCAATTGCAGAGACAGCTGATTCAGCACCAGCTTTAAGCACTTTCTTGAGAGCTTCATCGTATCTCTCATCTGCGCTATTCGAGTCGCCCAACGGGAATGGCTTGGCATAGTCGGGTATGGTAGTACACAGCTCATCTGAGAACGTGACTATCTTCGTCTTCTTCGTCGGGGATGATGATAGCAAGGCTGGTGACAGCGGAACCTCAACCTTGAAGTCTTCAGGTCGTTTGCGCTTCAACGGAGAGGTGGTGTATGAGTCGCTGAATTCCTCGATCTCGAATGCCGACAGGCCATCTAGGGAGAACTCATCGTCCAAATCCATACTTTCCTCAATTTTCGAGAGTTCGAGGGAGACAGGATCTATGGGACTGGTCGCCAATTGCATGCGACTGACGGGTGAGTCAGGAACTCCGAGTCGGAAAGGCGAAGAGCATGGTAGCAGAGGTGATGTATGCCTCGCAGCCTCATACTCTTCTTGTGCCTATCATCATCAGATTGGGATTTACTGGGATGAGACACACAACTTGCCTTCTTGTGTGACGGTGCACTTATATCTTCACATTCGGGCTTCTCGAGCGTTGAGACGCACTGCTGCAGAAAGAGAATATCGGTTTTGTCGAGTTGCAGCCTTTCTTGCTTGATCTTTTCGATCAACTCCGCAGGCAAATCAGAGCTTGGCCAATAGATATGTGTCTCGTCCTCTTCCCAGTTGGCTCCAAGGAGCAAATCCTGCAGGCCCTGACTTTGCTTTGAGCGTCGAGCTCGCACAAAGCGACGTTGATCGAGCTTTGAGTCTGTGAGGAGCAACAATGGCTCGACTTTAAACTCGGCGGATCTGGTAACCCGTCGCTCGATGTCGATGGAAGGCACGGCTTCCACCAAAGCGATCCGTCTGAGGAACAGAGCGCTCTGGTGATTGATGGTCCATTTCTCATCAGTATCAACCTTATCTGGAAGAACGAAGTCGGGAAGCTGACTGAAGTCGGAGTCATCCCAGACTGGGATCGACTGAAGAACACAAGATGATAGAGGGTAGGAAGACGTGTAATCTTTGCTCAATCCGTAGTATCTGGCGTAGTCAATCAGGGAGACTTCCTCGTCTTCGGCATCTGAGTAGGTGTCGCTAGCAATGCTCAAGTCATCAGCGTCGCTGCATCCCATGGTTGTCGAGGATGAATCCATGTGAGAAAGAATTTAAGTGACGATTGATGTTGGTACGTGTGAACGTTTGTCCAAATCCAAAGCGCGCCTGACAGTTGTGTCAAGGTCACGATGCTCCGGACGGAAAGTGCGATTGGGGCCAGCGGCAGCCACAAAGCGAAGCCATTTTCGTGAAAAAGATACCACCCAAGAAACCGGCCGGTCTATGGGGTCATTTTGGTAGTCTCGATCGTGATGTCGCATGGTAGCAAGACGACAAGGTGAGATGTCCATCATGATCAGGGTGACTACAGCAGCACAGCAGACTTGAGAATGAAATATTCTCGACGAGACGCAAGTACAACCCATTCTGCCGGAGACTACTAGTCAATGCTAGAACGATACACGAGGAACGCCTAGACAATTATACAAGTAGCCTGCTGTTACGGGCGTTCACTGGAGGCTCTAAGATTATCAAGGAAATATTGTCCGACGGTTCAATTGATCTGAACTGGCTAATAAGGGCAGACACGGAAAGATACGCAAAGGGGTATGGCTATAGAAAGGCCTCAAAAATGCAGATTAACGCTAGTCACAAATTACGGTTCTCGTTTTACAGAGCCACATCATCAAATTCGGTCGGTGCCTTTGACGATGGTTCCTCCTCGTGAGGTATACCGATAGCCTTAAGATTGTTCACTGATGGGGGTTCCGTGGTGGGCTCCTCCTTTTCCTCTGTAGCGTCAGCAGAGGTGGACGGTTCTTCGGTCGGCGCAGAACTCGCCGACTCCGCAGAATGATCTTCCACGTTCGTTGGGAGATTACGGAAGGGTAGGTCGGAGACGGGAGCGGGCTTTTGTTCGGCAGCTGGAGGTTGTGTGGAAGGCTGTTCCGTTTCAGGCACAGGGTCTTCCTTTGGTGGGGTAGGAGGTGCAGTGTCTACAGACTCATCCTTTGGCGGAGGAGCAGGTACAGATGACGGTTGAGAAGTAGGTATCTCGGGACGTTGGGTTTGCTCGGGTGTGGGAGGGGTGTGTTCGATGCGAGGACTAGAGAGCGGGGGGTGAACTCTGAGCTGTTGTTGCTGAAGCTGGAGATGTTGTTGCGACTGTTGTGATTGAGTCGAGGGTCGTCGAGGATCCGATTGGACCTGGGGAGATGGCAGAGGCTGACTGGTAGGACCAATGTTTCGCAGCTTGGGGTCGGCGTCTAGGTAGTATGCGCGGACGCCGACTATGCGTCCTTCGCGTTCGCAACCCTTGAGCCAATCGGGTACAACAACGGGGACGTTCATGTCGCCGGCCTTCTCCCAAGCCTGGCCACGGCCTTCTGTACAGACGAAGTGTGTTGTGTCGATACGCAGCGTATCGATCATCTTTGCGCCGATGCGGTCAACAGTGGCCTGCAGGTCGTCGCGAAGCTGTTGGGGCATGATGCCCGGTGTGATGGTGATACCGGTGAGGTCGGTCATTTTGTGGGTACGGACGGTCAAGCGATCGCTGGTGTATGTGCCTGCCGAAGTGCGCAGGACGAGGTGGAAGGTGTATTCGCTATCGACAGCGAGACCCGAGATCTTTGTGCTCAGCTTGTCGCGCGGGATGTTGCCTGCCTTGCTTCCATTGCGGTACAGGCTCAGACTACGCAGCTCGGCCGTAGCTAGCTGTACGGGATCCCATTCGAGCACAACAGAAGTCTGTGTGGCATTGCGACAGCGCAGCACGGGGGCAGACGGCGAGTGGATACCAAAGGTCGAGTAGATGTCTTCTTGGAGCGCGTCAAACTTCTGAATAGCCTTGTCCTCGGCTTCCTCATTGCGGGCTACGTTGATGTCGACAATTGAACCCGATGTAATGTCGGCCGGCAGCAGGATGGACGGGAATTCGATCTGTCCAACACATTAGTCTCCCTGATCTCCTTTGGCCATCAATCTCTGTTCATACCAATCGCTTGTCCTCGGTCAGCAGGACTGCCACTCCGGCATCTACCTTGCCCACAGTCAACGACACGAGCATTTTTGGTTATGTCTAATGTGATCAACTGCTTCCCATACCCCGTGTGTTGATGTCTCGGTGGCCTTGACCTGGAGAGACTTGGCGCGTCACTCCGGCGCGTCGTCATCAACTGCGCCGCTCTTTACTTTTATCATCTCGACCCTGCTTTGATTTCTCCTTCTCTGACCTCTACTCGTATTATATGGCTCGTTACCTCAAGTGACCACTGATTTTACTCGTGTTTATCACCCCCATCACACTTGATGACTTCTTGAGACTGTTGCTCTCTTTGACAGAAGCCCTAAGGTAATGAAGCAAAGTCGGAATGATCATTTCGCAAACAATTCGAAACTTTGACGATTGTCTTTGACAAGACGGCTACCAATCCAAGCCACCTTCTTCTGCACCTCCGCCGGTCTGGAAAGATTTACAGTAGCGAGACGTCCCGACTGGATCGACTCTGTGTTAGGGCATTGACTGTTCAAATGCTCATCGATGCTGAAGTGCTAGAGCTTCACTAGCAGGCGTCTCCTCGGTTCCTGATACCATAACGCCTTCCGCTACCAGACAAATCTCATTGTCAAATGTCTGCCCACGTGCAGCCCCTTTTGTTTGGGCAAGCTCGACCTGCAGGTCATGAATCGCATTCTTGGCACTGCTTTCCGTCGCGAGCCGTCACAACTCGATCAGCCAGCAAGCACTCTTTGCCAAAGCTTCTCGACCACCGCCTCGAAGACGCATCAACCACACTGATCTGGCCCGAACGCGATGCAAGATCTCTCGAAGACTTTTGAGCCTTGATGGTAGCGAATGACACGGTCACTTTGAGGTGACTATCTATGATTCTTGGACAGGGCAAGTTTCCGCTCGAAGGACTCGCTTCTCAACACCAGACCCATGACTCGATGGTCATACTGCTCGCAGCCTGGATCTCCGTATACTAATTGAAAATGTGTGGATATCGGAAAATTTGTGTCACATATGTTGATCCCTGGTTCCCATATGAGGAGGAATGGCTTGTGTATCACGTTTCATGGGATTGTACACGCAATCCACAAAGGCCTGAAGCCATATCTATGAATGCTTTTGACAAGGTACATGAGTATGGAGAAGGAGGTGCAGGCCACAATGGAGCCCTGGAACCCGCAGCCTCCCAACGTCCACTTCGGTGTTACGGCTTCCAGGTTTGACTCGAAGTGTGTCCAGCACATGCTTCCTCCAACCGAACAAGATTACTATGGCAGCTTGCCAAACGTACATATCACTTCAGCCGTAACTTACTGTCGAAACGGCTCAGTATGCCGTGACGTGCTTGACAACAGATCCCGCATGCCTTTGGTAACAACCAATCCCATCTTCGTGCTTTCGACCGAGGACAGTCTTCAGTATTGATGGTCCTTGAGCCCTAATTCACAGTACCCGTTGTGGCCCCAAAACGCAGGGTCATCGAAAAGTAGATAGCTGCAGACCTCGATCGTGTTCGATCGTCCTTTTGCCCGAGGCTATGAGATGATTCATGAAAATCCCGAGGCAAAAATATAGAGATTGTCGTTAGTTGAGTCCAAGTCACGATCACCTGTACAGATACAGGTGCATAATCGACAGGCTTCAAAACAATCAGGCCCATCTCGAAACATTGTGCACTGAACTTCAAGTCAAACTTTTGACTTTCTTTTGACGTCCACTTGATCCGTATATGATCTCCACAAACTTCGGGTGGAGCTCCCGCTACTTGGAACAATAGTCTGATAGGGTCCGGGGTATGTCTGCTTTCTTCCAAGGAGCCCTGTGGCCGTCCCTGATCAGAATGACGATCATCCATTTCTGTGAAGAATACGATCGACCGGCGAACAATAGCGTATGATCAGACTTCGAAGAGGCCGGAAGGGGCCGCGGCTGTTTGAAGTTGATGGTTGAAACGTGCCAAGCCGAAGCTTACTCCAACCTCAATCCCTATTCAGCTCTGACAGCAACAGTCGCTCTTGCTAAAAGTTTTCGACGAACCTTTTTGTGATTGTTTCGTCAATGACTCGACTTCCATGTCGGTCCAGTTCTCCTCTCTCGGACTTGGAAGCGACGAAAACCATCATCAACGGAGCAAGTTTTGACGACTCGAGCAAAGTCTTTCCATGAAACTCACGATGCCATCTGCAAGGAAGATCAATCGGCCTAGTTGACCGAGTATGGAAGTTCTGAAAATAGGCCTTCCAGTACGGCCACTTGCATACTCACTTGAAGTCATACCAGCTGATTGAGATTAATTGATCTACACTAGTCAAGCTGAATGTATCCCAAAGCCGTGCAATGGCGTTATCGGCCGTCAGGACAGCTTCTCCAAAGTGTCTCCCACCCGTGGCCTTGAGCTGGCCATCTCCAAGTTTCAGCCACCCACAGGTCCACATCTGTAACACCATCTTCAATGGCGCTGCTGCTAAAGATCGTTCCTGTATGAAGTCTGCAAACAAGCCTCGGTAGTCTAACCTTGTCGTCTGGATCCTCACGCTCACAGACCTTCACCGAGAGCAAGTTCCAAGACGTGCTCAACCACGAGATGGTATAAGTATATGCTGGTTCTCCAACATGAACCAACTCATCCAGCATCGCAGTTCTTTCTTTCCTCTCCTGGTTCAACTGTTCAAGCAGGTCTCGACAGTTTCTTTGCTCATTCGTTCTTGCCTCTTTTTCCGCACAACAACTATTCAATCGTTTTAACTCATACTACATCTCTTCGACAACATGAGATACTCACTCACTACTGCAGCTCTGGCCTTCGCCATCTGCTCTATTGCTGCCCCTGTCGCCCACGGCGGTAACGACTACGGCTCTCTGTCCGGTACAGGAGCTTCAGGCGTTGAGGTTTCTCCCTCGGGCTCAGCAGGTATTGGAGCTGATGTCAATGGCTCAGGCGCAGGTTCCGCAGGGCTTGCAGGCTCAGCAGATCTGGGATCATCCGCCTCGCCAAGCGTAGGCGCTTCTGCAAACTTGGGCGGCTCGGGCGTTGGAGCGTCAGCAGGCTTGGGAGGCTCCGGCGGACTAGGTGCACACGCTGGTCTTGGTGGCAAGGGTTCCGGCCTCTTGGGAGGTATGGCTGGGTTGGGACTTGGCCATGAAGGTGGTCTGAGTTCTGGTCTGTCAGGAAAGGGTGGTGCTTACGGAAATGCTTCGCCGTCAATTGGAGCCAACATCGGCGGTAGTGGCTCAGCATCGCCGTCAATTGGAGCTGGTATTGGAGGTATTGCTTCTCCTTCTATTGGCGCCAGTATTGGAGCCGATAGCTCAGCCTCGCCTTCGATCGGAGTCGGTTTGGGCGGATATGCCGCCCCTTCAGGTTCAGCATCTTTGGGAGGAGCTCTAGGCGGTCTCGGATCCGGACAAGCAGGCGCAGGCTTGGGCGGAGCTGCTGGTCTCCTCGGAGGCCTCGGATTAGGTGGCAGCGGTCACGGTCACGGTGGAATTGGCCTAGGTGGTAGCGGAAGCGGAAGCGGCGATCTCTTGTCGGGATTGGGAATTGGTGGCTCTGCCGGAATTGGCAGCGGCGGCTCAGCTGGTGCAAATGGTTCAGGAGATGTTTCCGGAAGTGCTGGCGGTGACACAGAGACCGATGCTTCCGGAAATGGTTCTTCGGCTGATTCTGGCGCATCTTCTTACGGCAATGACAGCTCTTCGTCTCCTAGCGAGAGCTCTCCTTCTGGCACTGAGACCGACGCTGCCTCTGCTACTCCTACAGACGCTTCATCTGCTCCAAGCTACGGTGATGACAGCTCATCCCCTGAGGAGAGCTCTCCCTCCGGTACTGAGACTGATGCCGCTTCTGCTACCCCCACAGATGCTTCATCTGCTCCTTCTGATGACTCTTCATCTGCCTCTTCTGCCGACTCTTCGGCTGCTCCTAGCTACGGATCGGACAGCTCGTCCTCCAGCTACGGCTCGGATAGCTCATCTCCTAGCGAGAGCTCTCCCTCGGACACCGAGACAGACGCTGCTTCTACTACCCCCACAGATGCTTCGTCTGCTCCTACTTACGGCGAGGACAGCTCCGTGGAGGATGCAGATGGCTCTGCAGCTGCTCCCGTGTACGGCTCTACTCCCAGCGAATCTGCTGTCGACGCTGCCACTCCTACTGAGGCTCCTACGACCCCTGAGACCTCTGCTCCTGCTCTTCCCCTGAGCACTGCCGCCTCTGGAAGCACTTACAAGTCCTACATCAAGAAGCGTCAGGATCTCAGTTCGCTTATGGGTGGATCTTCCGGTGGTTTGAGTGGTCTCTCGGGCCTCTCAGGTGGCAGTGGATTGATGTCTGGAGGCAGTGGTCTTGGAAGCTTCCCAAGCTTGGGAAGTGGAAGTTCTGGCTTGTCTGGCCTTTCTGGGCTCTCGGGCTTGTCCGGAGGTGGTTTGAGCGGACTTGGTAGTGGTTCTTCCGGACTTTCAGGCCTCGGAAGTTTGGGAGGATCAGGCACTGGCTCGGCTTCTGCCCTTTCGACCGGCACTGCTTCATCTTCCAGCGGCTCGGGGTTTGATCTTTCAAGCCTTGGCGGCGGCTCTTCAGGTTTGAGCGGACTCTCATCCCTCGGTAGCGGCTCTCTCAAGGAGAAGCGTCAATTTGGTGGTCTTGGAAGCTTCGGCGGTTCATCAGGTTTGTCGGGCCTCAGCGGACTGTCAGGGGGATCATCTGGGCTCAGCGGCTTGTCAGGAGGCTCTTCGGCACTCAGTGGCTTGTCAGGTGGTTCGTCTGGCTCCGGTTTCGACCTTTCATCGCTAATGGGCGGTCTAGGCTCAAGCAGCACCGGCAGCTCTGACTCTTCCGCTTCGACCGGTACAGCTACCACTGATTCATCGTCTGGCTCTTCTGGATTTGGCTCGCTCGGCTCGCTCGGTTCTTTCACTGGCTCTGCTGGCGGTGCTGTTCCTAGCAACGATGTTACCGGCAACACTGGATGCAAGAAGGTCACCTTCATCTTCGCTCGCGGGTATGTTCAAAGATTGCTAAATTCACGATTTAAAACCTAACATCTTACTAGTACCACTGAAATGGGCACTCTCGGCTCCGTTGTTGGCCCCGGTCTTGCTCAGGATCTGATCAAGGACACTGGCTCTTGCTCCGTGCAAGGTGTTGATTACCCAGCTGATGCTGCTGGCAACGCAAACATGGGCGCCTCCGGCGGTCCCAAGATGGCCGCTCTCGCCAACCAGGCTCTTAAGCAGTGCCCCGACACCAAGATCATCCTCGGTGGTTACTCCCAAGGCGCCATGGTCGTCCACAACGCCCTCAACTCTGTCGACGGCTCCAAGATTGCCGCCGTCACTGCTTTCGGTGACCCGATGAACGGACAGACCTTCAAGGGTGTTGATGACAGCAAGGTCGTCCGCTACTGCGGCTCTTCCGATTTCGTGTGTGACATGTCCGGCAAGACCCAAGGCACCGGCTCTCACATCTCCTACGGCTCCAACTTGGCCGAGGCCGCTTCTCGCCTGGCCCAAATCGTTGGCGTCAAGGCTTAAGTCAAAAAAGCACTCCCTAGGACCTCCTTGGAGCTCTACAACGCTCTCTGCGAGCACGTCTCTCTCAACTTATTGTCTTTTCCTTCTTGTTTCCCAACAAACCAAAGCGCTTGGTTTCAGTCACTCCTTTAAACGTTCTCGGTCGTTTTTGAGTTTGTTTTTCACGCGCACATGTAATGGGGAGTAGTCTCTTAGGATGTAAAACTGTACTATCTATAGCTCTTCTGCAGCGATCACAAATGATTCACATCATTGTTTCATCAACTCTTGTCTCTTATCTATGATTTTGTGCAATGCCTTCTCGTGTTTTGTTTATCAGGGCGAGACTGCAAGACACACTTGAACAAGAAGTTGAACGGATTAAACAGAGATGTGACTGGAAAAGAGAGGATTGACTAATAAAGAAGCAAAAGTCATCTCATTCAATTATAGCTTTACTCTAGGGAAAGAATACAATCGAGATAGCATCTCAACTCTTCCTGTTTATTTTACGCTCTTTGAAACATCTCATGACAGACCTCGAAAATTCAACCCTGCATTCTTTCTCTCGCAGATCGTGCGACGAGATCTCGCGTAGTGCTGCCTTACCATGAGACCAAAGAGTATCGAGGTATAGCAAGTCTAGATTCGGCGCCATCTGGGATGCGAGCTGTTGTAGCACTTGCGGGTCGTAAGGTCGTCTGTAGTTGCTTGAGCTTGGGGAAAACATCGTCCACATCGTGAAATAGTTCGTCTGCATGGTCAAATTCGAGATGTCGGACACACTCGCAATAAGGCTGCCGCTTTTGGGGATGTATGGTCGCCAAAGCTGAGAGCGAAGGTGCCGACCAATGAAACTCGTTTGCTGCTTACATCCAAGTCTTGTTGATCCGAGCGACACAACGTAGCGACAGGAAGTCATCAGACAGATAGCTGCCGATCTTAAGAAGGATTTCTTGCGGAATGAAGGGACTGGAGGGAGGCGTGGCGGTATCGATAGAGAACGTGATTGTAATGGGAGATGCGATGGTATGAGAGAAAGTGATACGCGAAAGAGATGAATATAGACCTGACTCCAATTAGCAAATAGTTTCAGTATCTAGAGAGGGAAGCAAGAGGCATGTAGAAGGCGCCTTGTCCTCTCCCAACCATACAAGCCTCCATTGCAATTCCAG
>ERZ794946.416-NODE-416-length-17459-cov-4.032119_pt1 | contig 17459 bp, 18 predicted proteins | sample MGYA00433072_ERZ794946 | MGnify/ENA primary metagenome ERZ794946 (study PRJEB30137, sample SAMN04331413) | food metagenome | isolation source: Y3 must sample point D1 replicate A | place: Australia: South Australia | collected 2014 ...
CATCCTGCAAAAGCCGTGTCATATCAACTCTAGCGATACCGATGAGAGTTCAAGATGTTTGATCGAAGACATTTTGACAACTGCAAACATGTAGTTACATCGCTACAAAACCTAAAGATGATTTTCGGTCAACGGCGAAGCATTCATTGAAATGACGGCTAGAAGCAAAATGCTTCACCTTATGGTTGTCAAAACGCAAGTTATTTGTCCAGGTAGCATGATCCGTTTGATATGAGATGCGTTACAAAGAACTCTCGACTCAAAATTCTGTCACTTCCACTGGCACATTACATGGTTAAGATATTCGAATCAAGCTTTTTATCATTGTAGCGATGGTTCATTCTGGTGACAGTTTCTTGTAGTGACAGTTGGTTTCCGATCTTCCGGCCCAATTCCTGCATCTCCAAACCCTCTCTACCTCTCGTATCTCTTGTTTTTCTCGGTACCATGAAACGACTGTGCATTCGACGCCTGAGGACTTACTCTTCATCAGAGCCTGAGTCGGCCGACGAACTGCCAACGAAACTGGTTCTTGGTCAGTTTCTTTCCTCTTTGTCTTCTTCTCAACAACGTACCTCTCATTCATCTCTCCATCAACCTCCATGACGTCTTCTGCCTCTGCTTCGGCCTCCTGCATCACCGGTTTCTCTCCCAACTTTTCGAACCCAGTGACCTTTCTTTCTTTCTGCGTCTCACAGGATGCAAGACCTCGGACCTTCTAAAACTCTTGGAATTCCTGGAAGTGGCGATGATTCACATCAGACCACTTTTTGACCTCCGCAACTGACTTCATGTCTTTCTTGTTGATGTAGTGATGCATCTCGATACCAAGAGCGTTTTCCAAACGCTTGCGCAAATTCTCAAGATTGACGTAGTTGCCATTCAGCATCAGACGGTGACGAAGATCGAATTCGTCAAGGATGCCATCCCCTACAGCGAGTACTCGCAGGAGGGTGATTCTAGATAGTAAATCAGGGGCGAAGTCGATAATACGTCGAGCTTCGACGAGTGAAAAAATCTCGCTCGATGATATCTGGATGCGGGTGCGGACTGAATCTAGAAGCGAGAAGTAGAAAGGCTTGAGTCCTGTTCCTGAATGCTTGGAGCCATAATAGATCTCGATTTCAGACAACCGCTCGAGGGCTCCTTGAGACATGTTTGGATGATGGCTGAGGATGGCTTTGATTGCTTTTCTAGCACTTTCGAAGTCGATCAGATCTTTGTATTTGTATCTGAATCCTTGATCGCGGAACTGAAGACTGTGGTAACCGGTCTTGAGATGCGAGGGTTGCTTTTTCTTCCTGTAGTTTGTGCTGTCGAATGCTCCATACTCCAGCGCCAAGGATTCATTTTGCTCATGCACTGATTTCAGTTCCTTGAGACGCTCTCCTGGATAGATTGTATCATCCCAATGTGTCGGGGCAGTGTTCGCCCAAGTCTGGCGCCAAGGAAACTCGTCAATACTCCTTTCCCGCCGTCTTTTTGTGCGGGCAAGTGCTTCCGACAGATATTTGGGCTTAGGGTTTCCCATGTATGGAGGGCTGTTATCACTTCCAAACCCTGCCTCGGATGACGACTCGCGAGTTTCTGATCGCTCTCCTGAAGATGTGCTCACAGTCTGGTTCAGCATATGTTGAGGTTCGGAGCCGTCCACGTTCTGAGAAAGCCCGTCAGCGGTAAAGGGTTTCTCATAGTTACTATCTTCATCCTGAGGGGGTGCTTTGAGTATCGAGTCTTCCTTCTTGAAGCGTGGAGAGACCACCTCCGTGTCAAGGTCGGCATAAGGGTTCTCCCCTCTAGGCTCGAGAGGGTCGGGCCTGGAGCTGGCTGCAGTATCAAGAGCATCTGTTCCGGGCGGAGGGGGCGCACTGGTGAAGCGCGCATGTTGGATAGCCGAGGCTGATATTTCTCTAGACCACGGGGAGTGAGGTTGGTTCTCGTCATAAATGGAGCGACCCTGTCTGCGGAGACTTTCTCTTGCAAGGAACGTGTCGTACGCAAGTTCGGCATGTTTGGGGTCGATGACCCATTTGCGCATGGGGTATTGGTACAGATAATTTGACATCATCTTGTCTACCTCATAGGCAGCCAACTCTGCCCCTGGCCACTGACTACGTATGACTCTGTTCACTAGGGTGACATATCTATGTTCCGTCGTCGGGCGCTGCCCAGGTGAGTCGGGACAGCGGGTCTCTGGAGCTGTTAGAAGTGAAAGACGTCCTGGGAAAGTGTCATCTCGCAGAGCCTGATCTGTATCCTCATTGTAGTCGGCAAGGACGGGTTCGGGGTGATAGGGACGCGTCATGATTTGCTGATGAACGTCCAATTGAGGTCAAGAAGCCGAACAAAGGACCGCGAGCGAAGCAACAAGATTGAGCGGGCGGCAGCGTCTGTATCGGTAGAACAACAATCGCGATGCAAGCAGAAAACTCTCAAGTGAGTAATTATCGTAGAAGCAGCTGCATCTGTGTTACTACCACAGCGAGTAAAAGTGAACGGGTCGAGAGACATACACGAAAGTCCACGGATCGATGTCGAACCTGGGTGCGGATGAAGCGTCGAGAACCGGATTGTGTTTTGAGAGAAGAGCTATTAAGAATGCACTTGTAATGTCGAATCGAAGAATAATCGTCCAGTAATGCAATATGTCGTCGTTGTCTTCGAAGGATGTTGGGAGATGCGTCAGGTTGAAGCAGAGATGGGTTGTCCAAGCTGAGAGAGGCACGAGCCCGAAAGCCAAAGGATCGATCTTTCCTCATGTTGGTCCAGGTTGGTTGCTCTTTCTGCGATGTGAAGACGACAGTGGCTATTGAGAGCGGAGCGGGTTAGAATACCCGCAAGCTCGCGAGCCCGCTCTCTCGTACCTTCCTCAGGTATGTGTCCTTCGAGGCTTCCTGCAACATTCTCATGGAAGCATGCTCCACTCTTTCTCACCAGTTGGGTAGCTATCCGGTGGCAAGAAACAATTTGGGTATCGTCGTGTGTCCGCTCAAAGTCTACCTAGTAAGATGCTCTATCAGATATTTCTCAGTGTTGTGGTGGCATTGTACATTTACATAGCTTAACCTGAGACTCAAATATCCGGGCGATCGATGACTATGTGTGGACATCAACAACAACTTTATAAGAGGTACCGAATACAGAAAGGCACAAGGAGAAGAATACTGGCATGTTACGTGTCATGAGTTTTCATTAATGATCAACTGAGGTTCATGCACCTGCTTGCCAAATAAATGGAGCATGGAACTGCTTCGAAACTAGAGAGCGTGAGCCCTCTTGGTTTTGGCGAATACAGCATAGGAAGAATGCCAACGCACCTGATAGTGAGTACCCAACGGCGAATTCTGTATGGCCCTAGATAGGAACTGTTGGAGGTCGCGGCACCCTGGCCCTAAAATGGCTTTCAGGCTCGATGCATGGTGTCGATAGGAGGTCGAACGTGCAGGCAGGTCTTCTTGACCATGCGGTTGTCGCTCATGGCAAAGTGTACAAGGCTCCCATGCATATCTCATGGAGCACCTCATAAGATGGCCTCTCCAGAATGCTCGCCCTCGAAACCGTAGGCGGCCAACTTCTTGTGTCTCATCTTCTCCTGCTTCTTTTTTTGGGCCTGCTCTTGCTTGTGTAGTTCGAAGACTTGATCCAGAGGTGCTTGTTGGAAGGTTGGGGGGACGTAATCATCTCTGTCCATATCCTGGAGCGCAACGTCAGTGGCTGTAGAGTCGTGGTATGAGAAAGCTGATCGTACGATTTCGCCGAGCAGCAAGACGTTCTCTCCTCTGACAAGGAAGAGACCACGGTCGACATCGGCGTATAGATTTTGGGCGAAGAGGCGTTCCACTGTGTCCTGGAGAACGAGGTTTCCTGTGTCTTGTCAACGACTGCGATGCCAGTATGTTCCGCAGCGCATCCCCATACCGAATTGGTCCCAACTTCTCAAGACACCAATCAGTTTCCTGCCGTCGCGAAGCGAAACCATGAGTTTTTCTATTCGCCAAGTCAAACATCCCGGTCAGTCTCTTTCTTGAGGTGAAGTACAGCTCTTGCGATGGCGCAGGGCATGCTCACTGTCGGTCAAGTCAAGTAGTTGCGCTGCGGTCGTGAACATTTGCGGAGGCAATTGGGGGATCGGCGGGGGCATTTGACCTCCACCAAGAGGTGGCGGCGGAGGTGCGTTCTGCATGTTCATGTTCTCCATGATATGTGATTGTTTCGGAAGTGCTACGATCTGTATTGATGTCGCTCAACTTTCCATACCGCGAGCGCGATTGATTGGATGACGTGCCTTGGTGAGAGCTTCAGCCCTACGGTTTGATCACGTGAATCGAAGAGTACTTCACTGCAGCGTTGTGAATAGGTAAGTTACCAAGTAATCAAGACACAGTAGACAACAGCGACTGAAGAGTTACGATGAATGCTGTATGGGTTCTTTTACATGATGACCCAATCGATATTCTGGCGGCATGCCGAGTAGACTGGACGGAGGACAAGAACAGTTGATTTTCAGTCGTTTCACCACACAAGACAGGCAAGTTATCATAAATGAAGAAGAGGGTATATTCATTTCAAGGAGTACACATTAGGTTTTTGAAGCTGTTCCAACTAGAAGAAGAGCTTTCTTCGTTTCCCTACGCCGTAGCCAATGTCGCTTTCCATGCTCATTGACATCGATGACCCAGGCCGATATTAACTTAAAGACATTCGACGCTGGTAAAGCAAATCTTCGTAACTCGTAGCAGTGCTGGGAGACTTTGAGCGAGAGCACCTGCTGTTGTTTTGTTGCTTAAACCAGGATGAAAGCGGCAAGGGCGGCGGCACCGAACATGGGGGCAGCAGTCATCATGGGAGCGGCACCGGCGGTGGCAACGACGGACGAGGCAGCGCTGGAAGCAGCTCCGGCGGCAGACGAGGCGCGGGAAGTGACCGAAGAAGCACCAGAGCTGGCAGCAGAGGCACCGCTGGAAGCAGCGCTTGAGGCGCGAGAGGTGACGGAAGAGGCACCAGAGCTGGCAGCGGCTCCAGCAGAGGAAGCGCCCGAAGAAGCGGCAGATCCGGCAGAGGAAGCACGCGAAGAAGCGGAAGAGGCACCCGACGAAGCAGCGGCACCAGCGGAAGAGGCACCCGAAGAAGCAGCACCAGAAGCGCTGGAAACGATCGAGGAAGCAGCAGCAGAGGCGCTAGAAACGGCGGAGCTGGCAGCAGATGCAGCGCTGGAAACACCGGAAGAGGCGGCCGAGGCGGCGGATGAAGCACCAGAAGAGGCGGCGGCTGCGGCAGACGAGGCACCAGAAGAGGCGGCTGAGCCAGCGGATGAGGCACCGGAAGAAACAGCTGAAGCGGCAGACGAGCCAGCGCTGGAGGCACCGCCAACGATACCACCGACGATAGGAACGACGGAGTAGATCGTAGAGAAGCCAGTGGTGGTAGGGATGGTGCTACCGCCCGAGGTGATGGTGCCAACCAAAGCAGAGGTGGTGACGGCAGACGAGGTGCTGCCTGACGACTGTTGGGCGCCAGAGGAGGCGGCACCGGCACCGCCTACGGCAGAGCTAGCAGCAGCAGCGCCGGCAGAGGTAGCTGATGCGTAACCAGAACCTGAGCCGGAGATGGTGCTCAGGATGGAGGCGACAGAAGCGGTGCTAGGAGAAACGGCAGCTGAGAAAGAGTCAGTATTGGCGCGCGCGAGAGTATTGAGATGATGCATACCGGAACAGAAGCTGTTGGCAAAGCCAATGGCCTGAGCGGCATCAGCGGCGCCGCAAGCCTCGTTGGCGCAGTCACGGACACCGTAGCCGAAGTTGGCGTGGTTGCAGTAGCACGAGACGTCGCCAGTGGCACAGCCGAACTGGGTCTGAGCGATGGTGACCATGTTGGTGAAGCAGTTTTGCTGCGCGCATTGTGTTAGCGCATAGCGAATTGGAAGATCTTGATAGATTGAAGACTTACAGCGCAAGCGCTGAGACCCTCCTGGGCGGCAGCGAGGACGGCACTGCCGGCGATGAGAGAAAGTGCGTACTTCATTGTGATGATGATTGCGTAGATGGTAGATGCTTGGGAGTAGGATACCAGATAGTGATCGTTTACGAGGAACGGTAAGACGAGGTTGGAGTGTGGAGAATGAAACGACTATCGATGAGGGGATGTGGATGGTAGATGTAGACGCGAGGGAGAAGTAAGGTAATTCGGAGGCAGGTGTTGATGGCTGGTCAAGGATGCGCAGTGACGATGCATGCGCGAGCTCTTTCTTAAGTTCCCGCCGAGGAAGGCTGTTACGATGCGGTCACGCCTCTTCTTTCACTTTCTGACCACACTAATCGCTCGATGCCGTGCCTACGTCGGCCTAGACTGCCAGCCAGTTTCCCACATTTCCACCATTTCCTGATTCACCAGCGTGCACTATCCACATAACCCACGTAGCTTTCGTGACCATGATCGACTTAATCCCTCGGCCGCTAATGGCGCTGGCTTCCCGCTTAGCGGTCCAGTGCAGGAACACTGATAGCTGGCAACGGCGGCCGACGAGCCTTTTCCTCCTGCCGTTGGATAAATGAGATCAGGACTTCTGCATTCAATGGCTTATGTCTCTGTTTCGAAGCGATGTGTCGAACGCAGTTCCTCCAATGCTTCATCTCCTTTGTGTTACAGCTCTCCTTTTGCTGTGAATCGCAGTGGGAGCACATCCGAGCTTCCCCAGATCCACACCGTTGCTCCCACCGCCCTGCAGTCGCTTGCTTGCAAACTAGTCGGAACCTTGCTTGTTTTTCTTCCTCCAACGTGCCCTGACGATCCCTTGATATCACTTTATCGATTGACATCATCCGCAAGCTTTACGATTCAATTCATGTCTTACTCGCGAGCGCCTTCCACGATCTCTCGTGATTACTCCATCATGTGTTGGCAAGCTCGACTTTGCCTTTTGCCAGTTTCCTTGTTTTCATGCAGGTACGACAGGGCTTAGCCACTGTGCCACAGTGCCACATCACCCAGCCACAGCTAGCCTTCGAGGCTTGCCGCCAGGAGTTACCGCTGGTGAGATCTGAAGCAGTGGTCGCCCATGACTGGCAGCACTCCCGTTGATGGGTGCTGTATGACAGTTTGCAGGGCAGCAAATTAGACAAGGACCCCTGCCTTCTACCGCTCGAAACGCTGGCCATTAAAGCTTCCATGCGATACCCCTACTGCATTTTGGAAAGGGTCTCCCTCGCTGGGTTGACGAGGTTGCTTATACACGTGCGATTATTTCCGGTCCATCAATCCTTGTGCTCGGTCACTCAAACCATGAGATCCATACCCCACGATTTGTGTTTGTACACAGCCATGGCTCTGGGCTCAAGAGGCTTGACAGAATTATTACCCAGCCTCTCAGATCTCAAATGACCCCAGATGGCGCAGTTACATCCTCGACCGCACTCATCCGCATTGGAGAAACAACGAGCAACGGCTGGAAATCATGTCGCACATTCGCTTGGATGGGTGCGTTTGCTGTGTCCGACCAGGGTTCTTGAAGAGCTCCTCGGCGCATTCTCCCATCCTGATTGCTGGAAAGTACAATTTCCCCATTGCCCAATCAAAAGCGCGCATCTTTATTGTGCTCCCAGCCACATGCATCACATGCTGGCACAACATGTTTTCTTGAAGATGCTGTCCAAGGTAAACAATACTTCTTCACACCATCAATACCAGCCCTGCTCTGCAGAGTAATCAAAATATGATCTGCTCTTTCGATCACCTCAGCAGCGGAAGGATACATGCACTGTGCGATCACCTCGGATGGATGGCTGGTTTTCAGAAGGCTATCCAACTTTTGACTGCCAAGTGTCGAGGACTAGCAGAGTAAATCGCAAGGCTTGTGTCCGAGCTCGAGCCGGCTTTACGTTTTGACCAGTTCTTTGCTCAGCGGGTGACCCTGTTTGCACTTTCTCTCAACCACATCCTTTCTTCGTGCACACCAATACTATTGGCGTGTTGACCGTCATGTACTGAGGATCAATTCTGCCCTGTTTGTCTGCTCTGATCGTCTTGTCAGGCCAGATCTATGGCATGTACGCGACAAACAGGCGTAACAGATTTGATGCCTACAATACGATCACTGCCACACGAAAATGTCAACGTCCAACAACGACACAATTACAACACCGTACAGTATCTTCTCTGACGCCGCTTCACTATCTTTCCTTCTGGCCTAGTTTGTCTCGAGCAACATGTATCTCGGAAGCATACAACAGTGAGGAGATAGTGGTGAACATTGCACCGCTGTAAATCTGCATGACACAAAGTTCAACAGTAGTAGGTCTGACGCATGCAACAACCAAGCAGAAGTGAGGTTGCAGCAAGTTGTCAAGTCGAGAATCTTTACATTGTTCAAGGAAAAGCAGTTCGTTTGCTTTTACTCTTTCCCGCAACATTTCCGTTTGCTCACGTTCTGAATTTCACAAGCCTCGCTGTTCAACTCCTTTCACTCCCACCAAAGACTGAAAAGTGATAGGCACGGCCGTCACAACTACCCTCAGTCACACTCTCTACCTCTCATGATTGACTCCAAGACTTTCTGAGGCCAATTCTCGTTTCCGACCACTGTCTTCTCATCACCCTACGACCTAAGCTACTGGTATCGCGAAGATGCCACCCTACTCGGTAACTCAGCCACATAACCAGGCCCTGCACAGATCGTATCTGACACCTCAACAGGGAATCCGCTTCCAAATCCTTCTTCACGCCCAGCAACCAGATGCTATGGTAGCGCCCGTTGATGTCAGCGCTGTGAGTCTTGACATTATTCACCTGACAGAATGTCTCTGATTTCTGCCCACAGCGAGAGTGGGAGTCATGCGTGACCAATCACCTTCCAAGATACCCAAACTACGATATTCTCGGCCGCATCCGCAACCTCGATGTTGAGCTCTTCGGGAACTTTACCGCCCTCCAAACCGAACTGGAAGGCCTTGACTACACAGTCCGCCCCTACGATCGTAGCAAGTGCATGTCAATCTACCCCGATACCGAAGTCAAGAACAGAAACTTGGTGCAAAAGCTGCAGGATCAGCTGTACGAAGCTCTGCAAGCGGATGGAGAGGAGATCGGTTATGCACTCATCGCTGCAACACAGAGCGAGTGGGTTTTGATCTGCAAACTCGATCGTGTAAGTAATTTCGAAGAAGGAACGGGAAGGCTCGCTGACATGAAGACAGGGAAGATTCAACCCGGAGAATCCATGCCCGCCGGAACTCACCGCACTCGACGCCGTATACAACACCATCGGATACATGCTAGACAACGACGTCTTCATCCTGGCTCCTGAGAGGGATGTCAAGAAATACTACCTCAACAAGCCCCCATGGGTTATCTACAAGCTACTCGACAAGACTATCAATACCGAGTACGAACGCCACCAACAAGAAGAAAAAGAGGAAAAGATCCGTCAGCACAAGAGAGAGAAGAGAAAGGCCAAGAAACTTGCTGCCAAGCTGGAGGTCGTTGGCACTGAGCAAGAGAGATTGGGAGCACTGCTGGCTGGAAAGGATGACAGATCTGGAGGCAAGGCTTACAAGAAGGACAAGGTCATCGAAGAAGTGAAAGCCCCTGCCGCTGTTATTGTTGCCGTAACGCCCGAAAAGAAACCGGAAGTCAAGAAAGTCGAGGTAGTGAAGGAGAAGCCATGGGCCAAGGAAGTGAAGAAGCAGGGATGGTTCTTCTCTGGAGAGGACGTTTTGAAGGATGCTTGATTTTTCTATATAAAGGTAAATATCATTCACTTGACACCCACAATCAGCCTCTCAGGGGCCGGCCGATGAGATCGAATATCATCTTGCATTTTGACAGACGCAACCTCCCTAGTCGTCGGTTAAAGAGATCACAAGCAGCTCGAAGAAAACAAGGGGCTCAAATGTCCGATGTTCAATTACAGGTGCGTATCCCAAGCACAAAGCACTCCTAGAATTCTGCTGTCAAAATGCACAGTGATTTTGTAATCCGACTCTCTGTCCATAGAGAGCACGTGAACCCCCAAATGGAGTGTCTGATAAAAAACCATTTCTCATGCTCTCTTTGGACAACCTCACTGATCCGAAAAGCATCGTGCACTTTGATAAGAATTTCGTGCCTGAGATCGATGATGGAGATGTTGAATTTAAGCCTCTTCTCTCGACTCCAGAGCACGCGTCCAAACCCTCTGTCAAAATGCACGATGTTTTTGTAGTGTCGAGCTACGTCCACTGAGAGTCGTCGTATTGTCTTCTCTCTTTGGACAACATCACGGGTCTGGAAATCATTGTGCCTTTTGATAAGTATTTAACGTCTGGAATCGATGCTAGAGATGCCGAAATAACACAAAAAGTTTGATGCAAGACAATCATACCTGCAGCGAACTGCTCCTCCTCAATCGGATCAGTAAGTCACTGCTCCTCATCAATCACGCACGCAAACCACTGCTCCTCTCCAATCACGTACGTAAGCCACTGCTCCTCTCTAATCACAAAAGCTGGCTACAGCTCCTCTCCAATCACGTACGCAAGCCTCAGCTCTTGTTGAACCACGCACGCAGCTTCGTACTTCTGCCGAAGATCGATGGCAGCCAACCCTTTTCGCCCAACCTTCTTTCGGTACATATCGTACTGAGTTAATGCCAGCCAAGCTTGCAGCTTCCGTTCGTTCTTTCGCCCTCTTTCTTTTCCTGCTATTTTTGTGCTGACTTATCTTAGACTACTCGTGGAAGCCCTCCAGCCAGGGATACCCTGGATACCAATGAAGAAGAAGACGAAGACATGGAAGACGAAGGACACCATGACGAGGAACGAATCCACATCCCTCTCGACGATCTTGTGATGCGCAACAATCACAAATGTGCCGAGGCACAAACCTGTAATCATGGATGGACAGATCACAGTCAATTCTTTGGTTACGGCCACGACTCTCGCCACAAGTTCAAGTGCGAGGACGGACGAGGAGCCCCAAACAGGGAAAAGCAGGGTTGTAGAACGTACGCAACTCGCTCTTTTCGTAGCCAATATCTTACAATACTAACCAAATATTTCAGGGTCGCAAGTCAAGAGTGTGGATTGTGCAGAGGCTACGTCTGTAGGTCGTGCTATGATGCGAACAACCCTGGTCGCAACAGAGGCTGGCGAAAGAATGACACGCGTTCAGGTAGGAGACCTCCTAAGGATGAGCGTGGCAAGAAAAGAGATTGAAGTGCAGTGAGTAAGAGCAAGCGTGGTGGCCATGGAGGTTGTGGAGATCATGGCATCAGAACTTGAGCGTCCAGAAATTGTAAAAAAAGAAAAACCCCTAATCAAATCGCTCTCCGATCATGTCTGTCTCCTGATCCTGCTTCCTTCTGCTCGAAACCAAGAGTCTGTCCTCCAATCACGTCCACCGCGTGATGGAGGAGACTACTCCACGTACCTCCTAAGCTCCTTCAATTGAGCTTCCTACCGGACTTTTGTTGTTTCCGTCGAAACTTTCGGGTGGGAGACTACAATTGTTAATATGGTGGTGAGGAAATTCGTACACATAAACCAAACCAACCTCTGGTACCAGCCAGCGCTGTTGACACATCTATCGAAACGCAAGATGATTATCAATCTAAGACAATCATTCGACTGGAGCAGGTAGGCAAGTCCCTACCCAACAGTGGAAAGCTTGTTCGATTCCATCCACGGCTATTGTGCGATGAATGTTGAAGGATTTTTGGACAAACTGCCCAATGGGTTAAGATGTTCGACAATGTCCAGTGAAAGGCCAGAGACGCCAGAGATGTCGAGTAACGGCCCTGCTCTCAACTGCCGTGCAGCTACGGAGAGAAGCCATCAAAACGCAGGAAGGTATTTGACTAACGGTCACTGGCCGGTGAGAGCAAACGAGCTTCCATCAACACTGTGCGCGAAGTGGCGTCGACGACTAATCGAGCCGCAGAGGCTAGTTTTCCCACAAGGCTTTCCTCGATAGCAAATCTATAGAACGTGTCGACGACAGCCTGCGGTGCGGCGGTGTAAGGTCTTTGACATCTTTCTTGGGTTGTTGCTCCACCGCACCAGTGTCGACGAGTTCTTGCAGCGCAAAGGCTGGTGGCTCTTCAAGATCTTTCTGGCGGCCAGCTTCTCACGAGAGTGTCGACGGATGGCCGTGATGCGTAGGCTGGTGGTCGTCCAAGGTCTTTTTCATGGTCGCACTTGTAGTAGGAGTGTCGACGGATGAATATGATGCGCGGGCTGGTACTCCATTACGATATTTCTAGCGATGGTTCCTCGAGAAAGTGTCGACAACAGCCTGCGGCCCAGCGGCTGAGAGGTCTTTTGATCTTTTTTCTCGGGGAAGGTTCCTCGCGGGAGTGTCGATGGATGACCATGGTGCGGAGGCTGGTGGCTCATTGCGGTCTTTCCGGTGACAGGCTCCTCGAGGGAGTGTCGACGGACAACTGCGTTGCTGAGGCTGACATCCCATTACGATCTTTCTGATGGATAGCTCTTCGCAGCAGTGTCGACGAATGACTTTGGCGCAGAGGCTGGTGACTCATTACGATCTTTCTGGTGCGCGTCCTGCACAGCAGTGTCGACGGATGCTTGTTCATCGAGGACAAAAACTTCATGATCTCTTTGGACAACCATAGCAAGACCAAAAACACCGTGCCTTTTGACGATTGATTAGTGAGGCCACTCACCAAGTTGGGAGCTCGGTCTTGGTTCGACAACTATACCTCTATGTGTACATTGCTTGGGTTAGTATGGACGAAGTCGTCGAGTATAGGACAGGTATGAATCATTTGGCAATGTGGCCATGATCTTCAGTCAGAGTGGCGACATGGTTTGAGTGTTTAAAGAGTATGTCTACACCTGTAATCAGTGGGTGGTCAAACCAAAGGTAGCACAGAGTGGGCATTTTGAATGATCGATCATGCACAAAAACGAAAAATTGAAAGAACGAAAAACATAAAAGTTGGTTGGGGTGGGAATCATTTTGAAATTTAGCACTCGTCTTCCCCAGTTGCCAGACCGCTAATTGAATAACAAAACGCCGGTCATGTCGCAAGTAAGACTTTTTACTATCGTGAAGAAAGCATTTAAGCGGAACGCTCGAGGTCCTTCTTGAGGGTACCCATGAACTGCTTCTTCTCGGCGGGGGTCTGGTAAGCACCGTGACCGAACTTGGAGGACGTGTCGATCCACTGCGAAGATGCCCGATGTCAGCAAGAGCGTTGTTGTAGAGTAAGTAGGATGGACTGACCTTGAGCTCGACCTTCTCGGTGGAACGGCGGGAAGTGTGGATGAACATGGACTTGCGGAGAGTGACAACGCGCTTCTTGACACCGGGGACGGAACCCTTGAGCATAAGGAAGTCGTTGTTGATCTCTCCGTAGCGGACGAAACCACCCATGGGGGTGATGGTCTTCTTGGAGACATCGAACTCGGTCGAGGCGTTGCCAGCATCGTCACCGCGGCCAATACGGTAGATCTTGTGGTTGACCGAGGTACGGTGGTGGTAACCGTCCTGACCAGCACGGGCAACGGTCCACTGGACTGAGAGGGTGTTAGGGAGAGGACAAGGATAGAACATGTCAGTCGAAACATACCGTGCGAAGGGTGCCAGGCACCGATACAAGCGACCTTACGGAGACCCTTGTGGGTCTTTCTCGGGAGCTTCTTGGTGCCCCAACGGGAGGTAACACCAGAGAAACCGTGACCCTTGGTGACGGCGATGCAGTCAATCATCTCGTCCTTCTCGAAGATGGAGCTGATCTCGATGGGCTTCTCGAAGAGGCCGTTGGCGAAGTCAACCTTGTCGGAAACGGAACCACCGTTGACCTGGATCTCCATAAGGTGGGCCTTCTTCTGCTTAAGAGGGGTCTTGTGGATCTGGGTGTGGGCGAGGACACGGACGACAGTGCAGTACTTCTTGATGCGCTCGAGGTCGCGGGTGACGGACTGGCCAGCGTTCTCGGAGTGCTTCTTGGCGTACTTGGTGAAGGCCTTCTTCTTGGACTTGTACCAGTTCTTGTAGAAGCGACGCTTGACCTCGTCGGACAAGTGCTCGGCCCAGACGGTGGTCAGCGAGCGGAGACCGCGGGGAGTCTCGATGTAGCCAACAAGACCAACGGCGACCATCTGCAGGGCGTGTTAGTAGTTGTTTCGAGTCGGATTGGAAGGTCGGGATAGCGTACGGGAGGGGTCTCGATGATGGTGACGGCCTCAACGATCTCCTTCTTGTGGAGCTTGGCACCGGGACGGTCGAGGTCGCGGACGATGGTGGACATGCCGGCCTTGTAGCCCATGGCAGCAGTCAAGTGGACGGGCTTCTTGGAGTCATCCTTGGGGAACGACTTGGCCTTACCACGGTGGTGGACGGTTCTCTTGCGAGGAAGGAAGGCCACTGCGCGCGCATTAGCAATTCGTCCAGATGGGATTCCGATTGAGCGTGTAGCTGTAGCGATGGTACTGACAAGAGCCGTGTCTGGGAGCCTCGAACTTTCTGTGCGACATCTTGCTTGACTGCTGTGGTTAGTTGCAACGAGGAGGACCTGAAGAGTGAAAGGCTGGAGGAAATCAAATTTGCAAAAGCCCGCCGTGCAAGTCTTGGCAGCGTGGTCCTCGCTTAGTTTCCGACTTTTCTGCGCACCACCGTCGTCATGTGATTTGGACCCTTTCACTTTGCACATCTGGACTGTTCACTCGTCCACTTTCTCGACGAATTATTCAATCGATGCCATTGTGAACCAAGTGGCAAAATTTGACGATTACGTTTCTCTGCTCGATTTTTCGCAACGTGGAGCGGTCGATGGCGAGCTTCCCTACAGGTCTGAGTGGCAAGAGCAACGCCGAGCCAAATCTAAGGAAGGCACGACTGAGGAAACATCTTAAACCGAGTCCCGTCACTCAAATGTCTCGAACCCATGCAGAACGAACATACTGGCACCACATCCCACCGGCAAGTCATTTGTTGGCTGTCTGTCATAACGCACGACTGCTTTTGAGATTTGTATTACGGCTAGTGAGAAGGCAAGAAGTGCTTACTCTCCCCGAGCAACTCATCACGCAATCGTGTTGTTGTACAGACTCTCCACCGAGACTCCTTGAATCCATCCACCCTCAGTAGAGTCGGCCTTGACTTTGTACCCAACTTCACGTGTCTGGTTTGGCAGCAACCAGAATCCATTGCTATCAAAAGTAACCACAGCGCCTGCTGGATAGTCTATCCACACCCAAGCAGCCACACCAGAAGTCGCAGTTATACTGAAGTTCTTGGTGCTGTTCGAATACGACAACTCAAGCCCAGGATCTACCATCGCTGCTGTCGACAATGGAGACGCGTGGAACCAGTTTTCATGTGTGAATGTCTTGCTCTGATTGCTGTTGGGCATCATACCTTGGACTGTCGTTTCCATGTGCAGCAACACATCCGAGTAGTTGAAGCCAGTGCTGTTCAAGATGTCGAAAGTGTTGGTCGAAAGCACGCGTGTGGAGTTGATGGCGCCCACGTTGACTTGTGCGCTGGGTGCTGCTGAGATGTTTAGGCGATTACCTGACCAGTCGTACCAGCTGAAGCTAGCTGTTCCTGACACGGCTTGCCAGAGATCAGAGGTTACGTATACTTCCAAATCACCTGTCGTGACATTATAGTATGGTGCGATGATGACTGGTTGGTATGCGTCCTTTGCAATGTAGTGCAACACTTTCCAGCGGCCAGCTCCAAGCTCACCGTCATATTCGATGCCTGCCCAGGTGGGTGCCTGTCATTGATCAGGTCAGTCCACATGTCTGTTCTGCCAGCTGTCAAGATACATACCGTCCACTGGTCCTCAAGTTGCCAATACAAAGATCCCAACTGACGCTCAGGAAGTCCACTACCTCTGCGATAAAACTCAATCTGCGAGCGATAGAAATCTGCCTGGAAGATTTGCGTAGTATGACACCAAGCAGAGAAATTGGCCACACTATCAATCTTGTTTGGCACAGGATACCACTCAATAGCAGCTCTTGTCATCTCGCCCATTCCAAGACTGCTGTTATAGTAGTTTGTGGTGTTTAGACCGCCAGGTGGGTAGTGGCGATTGCGTAGCTGGACGTAGGAAGAGTTGAAGTAGAGCTGGGATTCTGGGATCACTTGTTGCCAGCTCTGGAGGGAGGGCATGGAGTGGTACCCGAATTCGTTTGAGAAACGACCGATAGGGTATGAGGAGAGGTTGAAAGCGACGGTCGGATCATAATTGTAATGATCTGTATTCGTGTGTCAGCATAGAGTCGTTCCACCTCCCCGTATGCTAAAACCTGTCACTCCCAGCCATCTCCTGCGGCCACGCCTGGAGTCGTCTGGCCTGTAGAAACGCACAATGTTTTTCAGATCGGTAAGTCGTCCGTAGAGAGACGCTAATTACCACGCTCTCAGTGGAGGCTACCCCTAACAATGCTGAAATTGTGCTGTTTCATAGTTGTACGCGTGACAAGGTTTAGCACACGGAAAGGCAAGAATTGATTCACCAACCTGTCTCGCCGTATACTGACCCTTCGGTCAGGTTGTTGTATCGCTCAACGATGGGGATCGGGTTGGAGAAATTGAGCTCCAGCCACCCATTGCTTGTGCTAGAGGGTGCGTAGCTGATACTTCGAGAGTTGCCGAATACTACTGGAAGAAGAGTGTCGAGGAACAGCTTCTCATACTCAGACACGTAGCGATCATACTCTTCTGGAGCTGTGTTGTTAACGTTCGCCAACTCCAAGTTTTCCAGTTCGTTGCTAGAATACCGTCAGCGATTGCCGCAGGTCACGCTATCGAGATACGTACCCTCCCATCCAGGCAGCCAGCGAGGGATGGTGGTTGACTCGTCGCACATTGTATTCTGCCTCTTCCCTCACGTTGTCGAGGAAAAGTTCATCCACAGGATACAGAGCATCTCCGAACTCAAACTCGCTCCAAAGGAGGATACCATACTCATCTCCAAGATCATAGATGAAACTGGGAAGGTAGGCTCCACTAGACCAAATGCGAAGCATGTTTTGATTTCCCTCAACTACGGCCTCGAAAAGCGTTCGCATTCTGTCCTCGGTGACAGTAGGCCAGAAAGGATCAGGTGGGATGAAGTTTGAGCCTTTAGCATAGAACTCATGTCCGTTGATCTCGAAGTGCCAGTTGTTGCCTGGTGCTATCCCTTGATCAAGTTGTGCTTGGCTGATCGGGTTCTCGTTCAGGACAATGGTGCGGAAACCGGTCCTTTTGTTGACACTTGCTAGTGTGTTGTTCCGGCTGTCCTCGAGAGTTATGGTCATGTTGTACAGTGTTTGTGGTCCCAAGCCACTCGGCCACCATAGCTCGAAAAAAGAAGAGTCGACCACTGTCGATCCTGTCACTGTAGACTGGGTTATGTTAATGTTTGATAACGACCCGCTCGAAACAGTAGTATTGTCAGGAGTAGAGATGGTATAGCGTAGAGATGCACCATTCGGAATCGCTCCGAAGTAGTCCAGACTAGCATT
>ERZ794946.418-NODE-418-length-17364-cov-4.204460_pt1 | contig 17364 bp, 22 predicted proteins | sample MGYA00433072_ERZ794946 | MGnify/ENA primary metagenome ERZ794946 (study PRJEB30137, sample SAMN04331413) | food metagenome | isolation source: Y3 must sample point D1 replicate A | place: Australia: South Australia | collected 2014 ...
TATATACACAATAACACGTATATATTCTCGTCTCAACGCAAGATACACAGCCGTAACAAAAATAACATGCATGTGAAAAAGATCCAATATAAGAGACAAAGAAGAATCAATTCACCAAAGACAAGAAAACCTGTACCCCTGTTTTGAAGAAGGACTTGAGCATGCGAGAAACGAGTCGTCAAGGACGAAAAGAACAAGGACACCAGGAATCAATGCGCAAGGAAAGAAAGGCAGCAAGACGATAAAAGACTTGAAAAGTGATGAACATTCAGAGAAGGAAGGAATGAGTGAATTTCTTCTTTTCCATGCCCTGTTGGCTAATCAACACTGTTGCGTTGCAAGATGTTCTCCACGAGACTGATCTCGTCCGTTGAGAGGTCCTTGCTCGGAACACTCTAATAAACCCCCAAACACCATCGCTAAAAGAATGCGGATCAAAAAGAAAAGAGAGAGAGACACAGAGAGAGAGAGAGAGCTACGAGTGCACCCCTCGGTATTGCTACAACAGAGCCATGGACTCCGTTGGACATGGTTTGTAAGATGTTGTAGATGACAATCACTCCCCATTATCTTCATCGTCTTCATCGACTTCCATGCCGAAGTTTCTGCGTTTCATGGCGAGTTCGCTCTCCAGACTCTGTAGCTTGTTGATGTTGCGTTGCCTGAGCATGGGGTTCATGGAGCGCTCGACGTTAGCGCGCGCATTCGCAACCTCCTTCTCCAGGTCCTCAATCTCCTCGCGTACTTGGGCTTGCACCGCTTGTTCTGCAACCAACTCCTCATCGATGGTGTCGGGACCTTCGTCTTCGTCCTCGTCGGATTCTTCGGAATCGTCGTCTTCATCGCTAGAGCCTTCTTGCGCTGGTGCGGGGGTTTCGGCAGATGCTGCTGGTGTTGGTGCTTCGGTTTCTGGTTCAGCTTCTGTCATGGCTGTCTGGACGGCTCCCATCTCGGCGGCTGCATCGGCTGCAGGTAGGGGCGGCGCATCGGTCATATCTTCGTCGAACAGAGCAGCACCAAGCATGCCTTCCAGATCTTCGTCGTCGTCTTCCTCTTGCATGGGTTCAGTAGTGTAGGCCTGACCGAATGCATCCTCGACTGTCGTTCTGTAATCGGCTGGCTCGTCTTCGTCGTAGTATTCTTCTTGGTCGCCTTGAGCTTGCGGATCGGGAGCATCGTGATCGATAATGTTATATGTCACAGTTCCCCCTGCCTTTTCAACCAGTTCGTCGGCTTTTATGAGACGTTCGACCTCATCATCAACGTGTTCAACGGACTTGTAACTAGCTCGTTGTCTGAAGCGTCTCTTACGAACCCAGTGCATCGGCGGTGTCAAGCCATGGGCATATGCAAATGTGCTCTTGTTGACTTCGCGTGGTAGAGGATGGTTTTTGGCTGTCGTCTCACTGTCGGTGGTTCCCAAGACTAGCAGCATTTGGCAAATGTCGGCGACCTTCCACCATCCTCTTTTGTCCCAACTCTTCATTCCTTCGACGATGGTTGGTAGATCGACCATGACAGCAGCATAATTGGTCTTATTGACCGTAACAAGAGCGCGTCGCAAGTCCTTGTCCAGAAACTTGAGATTGACATAGGCGCCGCCTGCTTCTGGCTTCTCACCCAAAGTCTTATTTGCGATAGCTTCGCGCAGATATTCGCAGTCCGGACCAGGTTCCATGCGTAAGATCCATTGGTGCTCGATAGCTGGGTCGTCTTCAGCGTCGCTTGCCTCGGAATCGTAACCAACACCGACGGGACGCTTGGGTACGTATTTCCTGGATACGATAGAAATTGACTTGGGACCAAAGCTTTGTTTCCTGGCGCCTGCGCTCAGTTTGATGCGAGCGGAGGTGGGTGTAGACGCGGCCGACTCTTGATTACCACCACTACTGAGCTTAAGGGAGAACTTCTTCTTAGGAGGGAGTTGTGTATTGATAGTGGGTCGTTTGGGAGCTGGAGAGATATCGTCCTGAGCTGATCGCTTCTTCGAGGCATCGTCGGTGGGCTGCTTTGGCTTCTTGATCTTTTTGGGTATGGCGGCCGGGATGGCAGACTGAGGTGGACGTGGCGGTTGTGAGGGAGTTGATTCATTCTGAGGAGTTGGCGGCTGCGAGTTCTTGATCTTTAATTTGAAACCACCTGTACTGGGAGTGGCAGCAGCAGGTGTAGGCGGTACTGATGGCGGCGCGTTTGGATCCGCAGGCTTAGCTGCTGAGAGTTTGAGCTTCATCTTGGGCCTGATCGCCTCTTCAGCGGGTTGCGACGCTATCGCTGAGGTGAAAGGATGCGTTAATGTGGTTAGTTGCGACAATGATGAAGACGTCTGGTGGGTAGGTAGCTGTCTCTGTGGAAAGAGCGACCGCCAAGCCGGACTTGTGAAGTCAGTCAGTCGCAACTTGCATGTGAAAGGGCCTTGGAGCTTTCCACATCTAAAACCATCGCATCCTTGATCTCTCTACCTAGCTTACCGACATCATGTCGGCGACTCAACAACTACACACATCACTGCTGCGCGCACCCATCCTTCACATCCTGCGTGCCCAGGGCTTCCACTCGACGCGACCATCAGTGCTGGACACTCTCGTCAACATCACCGAACGCTACCTATTACTTCTTGCCGAAACGACGAGGGACCATGCTCTGCTCAATCACAACGACCCGATACCCACCGTCACTGATGTCCGCATGGCTTTGACCGACTGCGGCACTCTCACGCCCGTCCTCACAGCCGCCGAACAAGACTGGTTGGAAAAGTTCAGACGACCACTAGAAGACTTTGACGACCTTAAGCATGGTGATATCCGAAGAGAAGGAGAGCTACGGCGACGCGACGAACAAGATACTCAGGATGTTCGCGACTTCATCAAATGGATTGTCGGTGACCAAAACCGCGAGATCCGTCGCATTGCTGGCGTCTTGCCTGAACCTGGCCCTGGAGGCACCGTCAACGGCGAAGACTATCTGACCGTCTTGAAGAAGAAGCACAGCAAGACGGGTGAAGAGTCAAGGTTTCAGGGAACTGTACTCGGAAAGCCCGCAGAGGACAGACCACTCAAGATCGAAGGCGGCCCTGTGGAGACTCTGACCGAATGGAACAATCTCATGCACGACCACTCCGAGCACCAACTACCTACGACAAAAGACGCCGCCGAAAGTCCGCATGAGGCCGAGATCGACGAGCAGCAACTACTGATGGATGTGTCTTGAGGAGTCTCCAGTGTAACTCGACACTATTATATCCATCAACAACCACAATCCTCCAAGCGGGACTAGCTTCTCTACATGACCTCGGCACAGATCGCCGAAAACGGCTGTCGAGTTGTCCTCTAGACCTGCTCGCTCCGGCGTTAGCACCGATGCGCCAAACGCGTATGATAGCTCACAGCGAGCCGCTCGAATACAGGTCACGAGCCCAAGCAGGAATAAGAGAAGGCAGTAGAGAGGCGGCTTTAAGGGGGGATGTTAGAAGGCCCCGCCGGTCTGGCCAGCAACCACTTGTATCACTTATCAGCAAGGTCAGACAGTGCTATGCTGCAGATGACGATAGACAGCAACACAATGAACAAGAGCACGGCTCAACATCAAGTCCAGTCCAGTCTTCTAATCTCGGATTTTTGATGAGTGTGACCAATAACAGCTATAGGGAAATCCCCCCGTGAAAGGCCCCTCCCCAATTTGCAAGCTCGTTCATGCTGCTGGTCAAAGATACACGATGGTGTCGAGGAGGAAAGGATGTCCACTGCCTTCTCAAACCAAACAAGCTGGATTCCTCGACGAAGGAAGCACTTGCGAAGAGCCCCTCACCAGCTCACGTAGAACCCACATGCTTACTAAAGAACCCAACACCACCCAAATACTTGATCGCCTGCAACGCAAGCTTATTCTCCTCATCCATCTCCTGCTCAACAAGCTATTTTCCCAAATTAGCAATTGCACCCCTTTAAATCTCACAAAGCAGATAATTCAAAAAACTCACCCTTTGAAACAACGTCTTTCTCTTCCCCTTCTCCTGTGCAGAGGAAACATCATGCTTATACCTACACTTGTTTCCAAATTTACACCTGCCTTGGTTTGCGAAACTGACGCAGGGTTTTGCTTCTGCTTGGGGGGGTTTTGGGTGTGCTTTTAGGGGTTGGGTTGGTGGTGGGACGCGGATTGGGTGCGAGAGTTTGGAGGATGTTTGTTCGGGTGGGGCGTCGCTGTCGGAGTCTGAGTGGTGGTCGAGGAAGGGAGATGTTGCTCCTGTAGGGGCGTTCTGGTCTGGTTGATCTGTGGGTGCTTGGTCGAGGTTCATGGTTTCGGTTCGCTGGTGTGAAGCATCAACAGCTTGCTCTGAGGTTTCGGCGAAGATTGGTGCCTGTCCCTTTTCTGCTAGGAGTTTCTGCAGCTCTTCAACTTTCTGCATCTGCACTGCGAGCTCCTTTTGTGTGTCCTCCAATGTCGAGTCGTCTCTCTGTCTTGCTTGTCGTTCAGTAGCGGGTTTTCTCATCTGCCTTGGTTGACGATCTTCCCTGACTACAGGCTGATATTCTCCACCTGAAGCACTGGCAATGGCCGCTCTGGTCTCTTGCTCAATACGTCTACGCTCCTCCATACGTGAAAGCACCTCTTGCTCCTTCTCTTCTACTCTGCGTTTACTTGGCCAGCGCTTCCTGCGCTCTGCGATCCATTCGGCGATATCTGCTGCTGAACCTAGTGTTGACAGTTCGCCATTGAATTCAAAACTCAGTGGTCCATCTTGCAGAGCGCTCAGGGCGGCTTCCTCATCGACATCTTCCTCTTCTTCCTCATCATCATCCTCGTCGGAGTTTTCGGGTGATGCGTAGTCCTTTGGGATAAGTCCTAGTCCAGTCGAAGGTCGTTGCTTGAGACCTCCACCGGATAAAATCGGAGCAGGAGGCTTTTGTGGTAGAATCGGAGCACCAAAACTGGGAATCGCAGGGGCGACCTGAACTTTTGGCGCACTTGGTGGCTTCTTCATAGGATGTCCTCTGTTTGATTGGCCAAATGCTTGTTCTCGTGTTCGCTTTGCTCCCGGTGGTGAGTTGGCGTTACCAGAATTGCCATAGGGTGAGAAGTCACTTGGTCCAGCAGAGTATACAGGTTGCTGTCCATATTGAGAGACTTGAGGTTGAGGGTACGTCTGAGCCTGCATTCCACTAAAAGCAGGGTTTACATATGATCCAGGAGGAGCTTGATATTGCTGAGGGGGCTGATACTGTTGCGGGACCTGGTATTGTTGAGCATTTTGGTACTGCTGAGGAGCTTGATATTGTTGCTGTTGGTTGCCATAACTCGGTTGGTAGTTGCCAGTATTTTGTTGGCCGTAGCCAGATTGATTATTGTTCTGCTGTTGGAAACTACCTCCACCGCGCTGAGGTGCACCGCCTCGTCCTCTGGATGAACCACGGCCTCCACGACCGCCTCTACCGCCTCTACCTCCGCGATTGTTAAATTGATTGGTTGCCTCTGGCTGTGATGATGATGCTGCTTTTGGCGGAGGTGGAGGCGGCGGCGGGAATGAGAATCCGTTCATGAGGAAGTCCTTCAAGTTTGATTGCTATAGTCCAGGGTAGTTGTTTATCAAATCGTACAGAATTTGAATGATGCAGTCGAGAATCAAAAAGATGCAAAAAAGATAAAAGCATTTAAATTCTCGAAAGGGCAGCGGCAGTAACAGCAAGAAGACCCGTGCCAAGCCTTCACCTTTAAATCCGTAGGGCTGAAGAATGCCTCGAAGCAACCAAACCTCCCGCCGAGTTCGACTCTCACACCTGTGCATACACATTGACTGGAAAGGATGTTATTATAGCGACACTCGAAGAGATATCTCAATCACCACAAGCTTGAAATTATTATGACTTCTTTGCTGGACGACTATTTGATCACAACGCTGCCTGAATATTTGACCTGAAGAAAAATCTGCCGGGCGTCGTACTGTCCAAACTCCATCATCAAAGATGTATATCATCGTAAGTGTCATAATTTTCCTCTACAAATCTATCAGAAGCAAAGACAGAAAGAGCAGTGGAGACAGAAATGAGACAAGCAAAATGTCTGGAGTCAATACTGATTAAAAACTCAAGGTCACCATCGCGGACTTGATCCAAATCTCACCCCAAGACTTCGAAAAGCGCAGCGCGCAAGCAATCGAAGACAACATCAACCTGAAATACGCCGACAAAGTCATCCACCGCGTAGGTCTCTGCGTAGCCCTCTACGACATACTCCAAACCAGCGAAGGACTCATCGGCCACGGCACCGGTATCGTAAACGTCAATGTCGACTTCCGCATGATTGTCTTCCGCCCCTTCAAAGGCGAAATCCTGACCGGAAAGATCTTGTCGTCTTCGGATATGGGTATCAGAATCTCGATGGGATTCTTCGATGATATTTTTGTGCCGGCGCCGGGGATGCTGTTTGAGCCGGCGAAACATCATCTTACCGAGGATGGCGAGAGAGTGTGGGTTTGGGAGACCGCGCCGGATAATCTGTTGTATTTTGATGTCAACGAGGTTGTGAAATTCCGCGTGGAAGCGGAGACGTGGACGGATCTTTCGCCTGAGAAGCAACCTGCACCGGGCGAGGAGGTGGAAGTTTACAGACGCTCTCCTTACGAAATCACCGTGAGTGTCAATCAGCCTCGGAACCAGAGAATCAGCACGCTAACACCCAAATCAGGCATCAATGCAACTCAGCGGTCTCGGCCCAGCCTTCTGGTGGAGAGAACCAGACGAGGAAGAAGCAGCCGAAGAAGGCGAAGAAGAAGCCGACGGTGGAGCAGAAGACATGAACGGCGATGCAGTCGACGTGATGGACGAGGGAGTTTAGTACGACCCCTCCATGCCAACTCGTCCGCTCGCCCCAAACCCCGCAGAACCAGAGTTCGAAGCAGCTCCAGCGGCTCCTGTCAATCCTGGTCCAAAGAAACTGGCACAGAGAAGAAAAGGCTAGATGACCTACTCTACTGAAGAGTTTGAAGCTGCAGCACAACTCTGTAGGCTATGGCGAGAAGGACGCCTCGGGTACTAGATAGAGAGCACCTGATGCCACAGGACATCGGGTCGGGTCCAGAAAGAAAAGGAGGTCTTCTAAATCAGACTCGCAATTTTTTGTTCGGCGAAAATAATGAAGACCACAATCAGATCCAAAATCTAACCAGCGACAAAGGCGGACGTGGTAAAAGGCTTCAGGACATGTCGGAAACTGTAAAGAAGCACGGCAGACTCGTGAAAGATGTGTTGCTCAGCAGTATGGACTACTCGAAGGGAACTCCATTTGACATGACTTTATTCCAGGCAGAGACATCCATCTCTAAAGCTAAAAGCACGTATAGATTACAGCAAACGAGGAGAGATGGATAACATTTCGCTTTTCTGATAGACTATGCTCGCTAGAGAAACGAACTCCCCATCTACTTAAGTCCCAATCTAACCTTCAACACTCCCTCCCAAGCATCCAAAGCACTGGCCTCAGCCTTGTTGGCAAAGTTTCTGATCCCCTGACTCAAGAACTCGGCCTCGGCCATAGCGTCTCCAGTAACACCCTCACGCAATGCCTGCACCATATCTCTACCATCAATTTTTGCCTTCTGCTCACGTGCAAGTGTCTGTAGAGCTGAGAAGTGTTTGGCAACGGCGTCGCGGACGCGTTGGATGGTTTGGGGTGGTAAGCGGTTGCCTTGACGTTTCTTCTTCTCTACTTCGGTGGCGATGTTGCAGAAGAAGGCGCTGCTGCGGAGGAGATCGAGGAGGAGGTAGTAGGGTTGCAATGTGTAGCTTGATGGAGGCAGGCCTGAGGATGTTTGTGTGCCGAGCATATCTGAGGGGGAGAGCTCTGAGATGGAGGTTGCCAGACGGTCGAGTAGACCTGTGTCAGGCTTGGTCTCGTAGTTGCCGAGAAGCGATTTTGTGGCTTGGAGGAGCTGTGCCCAAGGCTTTGCCAACGACTTCTCTGTGGGAGTGAGTTCCTTGTCGCCTGCCTCTGCGAATGCAGCAGCGTCGTCTTCTGTCACGCTGCTGGGCTTGGCGCATACAGTGGGTCTGTTAGACAGCAATGCCCAAACATCCTCGCTCACGATAGCTTGTGAGATCCAGTTGGTGTTAGGGATCTTGCCTCCGCTGTGTAGTCTACGCTCAGGCGTACTTTCTGTGCCGTTGCCATCGAAGTTGAAAGTTTCTGCGTAATCTCTGCTGTCCTTGAGGTCCTCAGTCCAGTACTTCAAGACACTTGGACGAATGTCCGGGGTGCGAGGGTGGAATGGATTGTCTGTCAGACGAGCCATTCTGCACTGCTCAAGGATAAGCATGCGTCTGGTGAGACTGTGTTCGAGTGTGTCGCGTAGTTCCTGCAATTCGAAGATCAGATCGCACTGTCCTTGCTTCATGAGTGATGACTGTGAGTGTGCGAGTTTCTTGTCGGTAGCAAAGAACATGTCCAAAGCGTTGTCGATGATCTCGTATGGGTCGACTGAAGTCTCACCTCTTTGGTCGAGTGCGAACGGGTGGTTCACGGAGATTCTGGTCAGGAGAGAGTGGGCCATTGTTTCCTGCTGGATCTCTCTCACACGCAAGCTAGCGTATTGCCTCATGGCCAGAGAGTGCAAACCCAGTTCTGTCTCGAGGTAGACAAGCAATACTTTACCGGGGTGGGCATCTTCTGTGACAGGGCCAGTCTCAAGGAGGTATGCTGCCTGGAAGAGGTACGTAATGTCCTTTTCGAGCTCGTAAAGGCGGATCAGTGCTGACACGGCCAAGTAGCAAGCATCTGACAGGCGCAACTTGCTCTGAGAACTAGTCTCCATGAGTTTGATGCATTCGGTGGCAAAGTTCTTGATGACTTGTGCCTCCGGTTTAGCAATTCCAATGTTGATGCGGTACTGGAACTTCAATGAGTTGATCTCGGCAGTAAGCAGATCGGAAGCCTTATCAACAAGCGTCAGTCTCGCATCCATCGAGTAGAGACAGTTTGCTTACCTTTGCAGATTTCTTGGTCTCGGGGTTGGTCAGCTTCATCGACGAGTCCGAGACGTGCTTCAAGAAATCTTGCTGTGTCTCGGCGGGTAGTTCGTCCATGAATTCCTTGATGTCACCGTAGCAGAATGGGTATGTTTGCCACTCGTTGAAGAAGTCCTTTGCGGATTGCAACGTCTTCTCCGATTTGGCATTTGCGTCGGTCTCGGTTTCCGAGAGGACTGAGGCCTGAACCTTGGCCATCATTTGTAGGCGCTTGATGCGCCAATCGTCTTTCTCAGTGATGTCGGGAATGGCGTCCGTCTTTCCGAGCTTCGAAAAGGCCTTGACGAGACCATCCCAGACGACCCAATCATCTCTGACTCTGCTTGCCATTAGTCGTTGCCCACGTCCTTGCGTTGCGTCGGAAGGACATACCTCAATGTACCGTCCGTAGAAGCCTCGCCGAGCAGAGAAGAGCAAACGTCGAACAGCTCCTGCCAACGAGACTCCGCGATGTACAACTGAATCTTCTCCCTCGTAAAAGGCCAGTCGGTCATGATCTGCTTAGCTAGCTTGTCGTCCTTCTTGTCCTTGAACGAATCCAAAGCTTCAATCATATCCTTCTTCTGACCCTGTCTTCGGTACAGGTTCATCAAAAGTCTCAGCTGTGCAGAGTCCTCGACTGGTGTCATCTTGAGAGTTCGGAAAGCAAGGATACGATTCATGCCAGAAACCTTTTCATCTTTATCGGCTTCACTCAGCAATTGTTGGATAGCGATGTGGGCGAGTTTGTAGCGCTTGTTGGTAGGGTCGGCCTTTTTCATAGCAATCAATGCCTGTGAAGGATCAGTATTCGTTGTATGTCGAATGATGTCGAACGCCGTACGGTAGCCGCATCCTGCCATCTCTGCTCGTTCACCGCGGTCGAGAATCTTTTCTGATTGATAGCAATCACACCGTTCTTGCCCGCCGCATTGGTGGCATTCGTCCACAGCTTTCCAGCCCTTGGACCATTACTCAAAGCGCGTGGATATTCGTCCGCGACCGCCATTGTAGCCAATTCATCCAAGTCTGAAATGAGCATCAGATCAACAATAGGAGGATTCCTACTACAAAGCTGATCAAGAATTTGATTGGCCTCATCGTGTTGCGTCAAGCTGAACAAGAAGTTTGCCTTGAAGTAAAGTAATTGGTTGTTCGCGGGCGACTTCTTAAGAAGCTTGTTGCATTTGCTCAAGCCATCCTTGTATCTTCCAGTTTCCAGATAATCTTCCAGTTCTCTTGCGGCCGCCATGGTGACTGTTTGATGATAATGTCCGGCCAAAATTCTGCAAATGTGTGAAAATGCGCGCTTTGAGAATAGTATGAGAAATGTGGATATAAGAAGTATAATCCAAGACATACATGCCAGAAATGCGTAGAAGATAATTAGAGATCAAACGATCTATGATCAAGACTTTTGTGAGGGAAGTGCGGCCAGTGGAATTGACATGCAGAAAGGTTGTCATCGATTGCCGAAGCACCGATGAGGTCCGTGCATGGTTCTGTTTGGGACAGGGTTGCACTTAGACATCAATCTAAATCGAAACGTTATACACAAGATGCGCTGATAAACCTCGCAAACAAATCCAAAGGAGCTTGGTACATGTTATATAATCATTAAGGCTTCCCCCAACCCTCCTCTGACAATGATTCAAAAACTCCGTCGATGAGACCAGGGGTGCCACTAACACTGATGGCGGCTCCTTTCGGACCTGGGTTGTTGAGCATGGGCACAATACGAGTCTGTTCATGGCCGACTTCCAAGATAGTTCCTCCCACCATATCCTCATCTTCGACGAGCTTCAACATTGCTTCTGCCACCTCTTCAGGTGTCGCCCAAACATCCTTCTTCTGATCGACGTATTTCATCTTGTCCGGGTTGTCCGTCCACAGAGGCGTTTTGATAATTCCAGGACAGCAGGCATTGACACGAATGCCGAACTTCTCATCGAGAGCTGCCAACGAGCGTGTGAATCCAATTATGGCGTGTTTGGACGCGCAATAGATGGGTACTAGGAGCGAAGCACCTTCACCGGCAACGCTGCTGATCATGACTATACGCTTTGGGTTCTCACGGCTTGCTCTACCGCTAGCTTGGTGGGACAAAAATGCCGAGATCGCCAGTTGAGAAACCCTGATTGGATGTGTGACATTGATGTCCAACGAAGCGTAGCGACCACCTTCGATGCTATCCTTCGACTCTGAACTACCGGGAGGATGCCAGAAGTTCGACCAGTTGGGTTCAAATATACCTGTTCAAATTCATGTTAGCGCTGGGGAGAAATCACAAGATTATGCTACGCAAAGACAAGCATACCAGCACCTGGACATACGAGGTCAGTACCACCAAACTCTTTCTCGGCCACTTCGAACATCTTCGAGAGTTGGGTCCAGTCTGTGACATCTGTCTTCTGAAATATGGCTCGAGGTCCACTTGAGAACCCAGAGTACTTGTCGGTAATTGCTTTGGCCTCGGGACGGAGACCAAGGTCGGCAAAGACAACATTACAGCCTCGAGAAAGCAGCAATGAAGAAAAGGCAAGATTGATACCTAGTAGCTTGTGAGAAGATTCAGAATATGCTTGCGAGAGCCAAATCCTTACCAGATCCCGCTCCAGTAACAATTGCGGTCTTGCCCTTGAGAAGGAATGGTGCAAAAGTTGAGGCCATGTTATGAGATTGGCGCGTAGTACGAACGAGTTCGTAAGGAAGCAGATACAAGGCTTCGTTTCATATGCGTAGTTCAAGAACTACTTCAATGTTTTGTCGTTGATATATGCTACGTCAAGCAATGACGAGGGGTAGTGGGGAGGGCGGGGTCGACATCCGGACGTTACGACGATCCCGAGTTGCGAGCACCTTTTGGAGTTGTTGCATCAAATCTTGTAAATTCAGCCGATGGTGGACCTTGAAGCAGATTGTCATTGCTGTGCTGTCGATAGTCACTCGGTATCCATAACAGCGAGGGTTCCGCGGAAGAACGATGCCCGAGCAGCACGTTTCTCCTCCAATCGACAGCAAGTGATATCCTGCAAGTAAAGTCGAAGTCCATGAGTGAAATTTTGTTTAAAATAGGCGTGGCCTCGATTTTGATAATGAGTTGGGTGGGTATCTTTGGTTGGTTGTTGTGGTGATTTTACCACCATCTGCCTTGCTTTCTCTTCTCCTCCTTCATCTCTGCCATCTGCCATAAAGTCAGTGGGCGAATACAAGATTTCATGTTGACCGATCATACCCATTGCTTCTTACACTCACGGTATGCTCTACACATCTTTGTCAGTCAAGGCCTTTCATAAATCGATTCGAGAAGAATTGGACATACTCGAAGTAATCTGAGCAAAGAGTCTTGTCACCACCATTTCTCCTTAGGCATCTCAAAGATCTGTCGGCGGCTTCCTGACAAGGATCGAAGTACTCGCTGTATGCTTTGCTGTATTGAGACTGTGATTAGACATGACTTCTTTCGGTGGTGGCGGGAAGGAAGATTGATATACCTGCTGTACTTTGCGCCGCCCTTCTCCCAAGCTTTCTTATTCTCGTCCTCGTGAGCCATTGTGCTTTCCTCTCCTTGAAAATGTTCGAGAAGAGATGCAGTTGTGATGAACAACCGGTTGCCACGATGGTAGGAGAGTCTCAAAAGGTGGAAGAGAGGCCTGTGCTTTTGTCGGCAGATCTTGCCGTCTTAAGATTCCCTCAACTCGAACAACACATCTTTGTCTGAATATGGAGAGACACTCGAGGCTTGGAAAACGTTTATAACTTATCGGGTCAAAAGCACGTGGGACAGAAGAACACGATCTCGCGCTATTGATCCTGGACAAATTTGTCGCGAGGTTTCATCTTTATTTTGGAATAGAACTATTACTTCTTTTTCGGAGCGGCATTGCCTCTTCTCCTTTCCCAAACCATCACGTATGCTTCCTTTGTACTCAGCAGTTCGGCTTCGACTCTGCCGACCCACAGGTCTTGCATCTCCACCCAGCGATCGGTGTCGGCATTGCCGCCCTTCTCCTTGCCCCTATCCAGCAATTGCACACGCCAGACCTTCTTCTCGGCTTCTCCCTCGACACTGTCATCACGTACGCGAACACCTTCGTGGGTGATGTTGGCGACTAAATCGTAGATGATGGGCTCTGCAGGAGGATGTAGTGATGGGTTGGGTTCGACATAGGGGGACATGTCTAGTGAGCGAGGAGAGAATGTGACGATGGTAGGATTGCGTTGTGTCTGGAGGAATTTGTTTGGCGCAAAGCGCTTGACGTGCATGAGCAAGTATGGCGGAAGAGGATGCAGGAGACGATAGCGTAGGCGAGTGTTGAGACGTTCCTGGGCGCGAATGCCATCGTATTTACCCAGGATGTTTGTGAGACTGACTTGAGGGATGATGTTCTCATTTCTGTCGTCTTGAAACAGCGGTGCGGCCGGGAGATCCAGTGTCAACATCATGAAAGGCGTCACGGCGCTTTGGATGGCAGCATCTTCGAAGCGCAATCGATCTTGAGCATCGGCACGAGCGGTGATAGATTGCGATTCAACGCGGAGTTGGCCTTGGAAAATCTTCTGCACGATGCTACTTCTGGGCTTCGACCGACTACCTCCCAGGCCGGTGTGTAGGTTGTTTAGGAACCAGGAAAGGAAATCTGCAGGATCGGCTTGTTCTGTCAACGAAAACTTCTTGTTGGAGCGCTGTGAAATTTCCTGCAGCAGTTCGTGAGGAGAGACGTGTGCTTTGAACGAGCGAGGGTTCCAGATCTTTCGTAGCAGAGTACCAAATCGCTGGACCAGCTGTGGGCGATCGTGCAAGTCCTCGAGCATGAAGAAGTTACGGAGCGGAGGGACATGAGCAAGGGCGTGGCAGACGACGTTGAAGTAGTCGTTGGCCTTGATGTTGTTCATACCGACATAGCCTGGCGTGTATTTCTTGTCTTGAAGGTCCCAAGCAGGTTCTCGGACCTTGTCCAGTTTCGCAACATCTTGTTTTGAGTAGGTCGGATCAACGACAAACTTGATATCTTCCAGACTCTTATGCTTGACCTCGTAACCATCGGGCAGTACGTAAACTTGCTTGGTGTGCATGTTGATAAAGACATGGTGACCGATGTCAAGGGCGTGGTAGTAGGCTTGCGACTTGGGGCCACGACCCTGGTAGTATGTGCCGCATACCAGACAGGCGTAGACGTTGATATTTGAAAGGGTGACACTGCACAATTTCTCGAAGTCAAAGTCCAGCACGCCGCGGTTGATGGTGTCCAAGTACAAGTCCGAGTAACCTTCAGCTGGCGCTTTTTGTCGCGTCGGGCCTGACACTGCAGGTAGGTTGTCCTCATCATCGTCTTCCAGCTCGGCCTCTTCTAGCGCGCCATTCTCTTGCGCGGCAGCATCAGCTATGCCATCGGTATGTCCGTTGGTCGGCTTTGTGGTAATGGGAGCAGGCGCATCCTCATCGACGACGTCCTCGACCCTCGCGCGTTTCGAGAAAGGGGATGCGGTGGTTTGTTCCAGAGGTTCCTCGGCCGGGCGCTTGCTCATTTTGGATGTTGGATATAAATTGGAAATTAATCGCGTTCGGAGGTTCTGGACGGTCGCCGCAAGCTCGCTGGTTGCACCGCCAAGGCTGGAGCATGACAGCGTTGTGGGATTTTGTGAAGCAGCAACAAGCACCAACAACTTTTTGTTTCCCTCTCATCCACATATCCCACGAACATCGCAAAGATGGTGTGTTCCTGTCCCTCTGTCCAGTTGGAGTGCTCCTACTAACCCTCTCCCAGTCGTACAACAACCCCACGCAAATCTTCGCCGACGATGTCACAGAGGAAAAGGGCGAGAATGCCCGTCTGTCAGCTTTCGTTGGCGCCATCGCCGTAGGAGACCTCGTCAAGACCACTCTGGGTCCCAAGGGAATGGACAAGATCCTGCAATCAGGTTCCACCGGCCAGATCATGGTCACCAATGACGGCGCCACCATCCTCAAGTCAATAGCCCTCGACAACGCTGCCGCAAAGGTCCTCGTCAACATCTCAAAGGTTCAGGACGACGAGATTGGTGACGGCACCACTTCAGTCACTGTTCTCGCTGCTGAGCTGCTGCGTGAGGCCGAGAAGCTCGTCGACCAGAAGATCCATCCCCAGACCATCATCGAAGGTTACCGTATCGCTTCCGCAGCCGCCCTCTCAGCCCTCGCAAAGACCGCCGTCGACAACAGCGCAAACCCCGAAGCCTTCCGCAAAGACCTCCTCGCCATTGCCAGCACCACTCTCAGCTCAAAGGTCCTCTCGCAAGACCGCGCATATTTCGCCAACCTGGCCGTAGACGCCGTTCTCCGTATGAAGGGTTCCACCGACCTCTCCCACATTCAGATCATCAAGAAGGCTGGCGGTAAGCTGTCCGACTCATACCTCGACTCTGGCTTCATTCTCGATAAGAAGTTCGGTGTCAATCAACCCAAGCGTCTCGAAAATGCAAACATTCTGGTCGCAAACACTGCCATGGACACAGACAAGGTCAAGATCTTCGGTGCTCGCGTCAAGGTCGACTCAACCGGCAAGCTGGCTGAGTTGGAGAAGGCCGAGCGTGAGAAGATGAAGCAAAAGGTCGAGCGTATCAAGTCGCACGGTATCAACTGCTTCGTCAACCGTCAACTCATCTACAACTGGCCCGAGCAGCTCTTCAGCGATGCCGGCATCTGCAGCATTGAGCACGCCGACTTTGACGGTGTTGAGCGTCTTGCTCTTGTTACCGGTGCCGAGATCACTTCCACATTCGACCACCCCGAGCTCGTCAAGCTGGGCCACTGCGATTTGATTGAGGAGGTCATTATCGGTGAGGACACTCTGATCCGCTTCTCGGGCGTTGCTGCGGGTAAGGCCTGCACAGTCGTCCTGCGTGGTGCCACCGAGCAATTGCTCGACGAAGCAGAACGCTCCCTTCACGATGCCCTTGCCGTTCTCTCCCAGACCGTCAAGTTCCCCAAGACCACTCTCGGTGGTGGTTGTGCCGAGATGGTCATGGCCAAGGCCGTCGACCAGGCCGCCCAAAACGTTGCCGGCAAGAAGGCCATCGCCGTCGACAGCTTCGCCAAGGCTCTGCGACAATTGCCCACCATTCTTGCTGACAATGCCGGTCTCGACTCCGCCGAGCTCGTCAGCCGTCTGAAGAATGCAGTCTACAGCGGCATGACCAACGCAGGTCTCGACTTGTTGACCCCCGGTGGCGGTATTACAGATATGCGCGAGTTGGGTGTCGTCGAGGCTTACAAGCTCAAGCACGCTGTCGTGAGCAGTGCCAGTGAGGCCGCCGAGCTCTTGTTGCGTGTGGACAACATCATCCGCGCCGCACCGAGGAGAAGAGAGCGTATGTAAAGTCAAAAAAGTTTCAGATACCCGATGAGTAAAAGAAAAGATCTTTCGGAAAGCCTTTCAAAGCAGACTGTCCATTCTCTATTTGTCTTCTCTTCGATACCGCATCCCTTACCTTTGCATTTGGCATGATCATTGAAAGATGTAGCGTGGTGTTTTCAGGACTGATAGCAGAGGACATGACACTTGCAGCGTTTTTCACCTTCAGTACGTATACAAGCGATGAACACAAGAACAACATTGATGAAAGGGCAACCAGTCCAACACAAAACGCGCAATCGTCTCCTAGTATTTGACCCGTTACAACATCGCTCTCAATTCCTTCAAATCACCCCCGTCCAACCCCAAATGCTCCACCATCAACCCCATGTGATCGAAGCCCCAAAACCTATCCACCTCTCCCTGCGCATTGGTAGCAACGAACCAAGGTAATCCAAATGCGCCTTCTTCAAATGCCATATCTGTATTTTTTTGCAGTTTTGCTTTCGCTTCTGGTTTCGTGCTCTGCGATTTCTCCATCAGCAATTGCCTCTAAACAACGAAAATGGAAAGGTGAGTAGACATGGGGGTTTGGTGGGTGGTAAACTCACATCCTCAACAACTCTCCTCGCCTTTTCTTCTCCCAGTACCTCAGATAAGATGGCGCCGAAGACGGCGGGTTCATGGATGGATTTGTTATCCACCCACATTCCCTTGTACAAAGCCGCTATAGAGTTCTCCAGCATCGACGCATGTTTATCTTCAACGACAGCCAATGCCCTCATCACATGCAAAGTAAAAGGCGGGAAATTCTTAGGCATGGTGGGGGAAAGTGGGATAGAGTAGCGTTTCGCCCAGCGCTTGCGTGAGGTTTCGATGTAGGTTGATTTATCTGCACACACCACCTCATTATCAGTTACGTATACTTTGGCAAGGAGAGGGTAAGGAGAAAGAGTGCAAGGAGGGGGATTGGGAAAGGAAATTGGGGAGGGAGGGGTCTTTTGTCACTTTTTATATTGATGGGAGGGCGATTG
>ERZ794946.419-NODE-419-length-17355-cov-4.294220_pt1 | contig 17355 bp, 15 predicted proteins | sample MGYA00433072_ERZ794946 | MGnify/ENA primary metagenome ERZ794946 (study PRJEB30137, sample SAMN04331413) | food metagenome | isolation source: Y3 must sample point D1 replicate A | place: Australia: South Australia | collected 2014 ...
TGGGTGCGCTTGATTTGAGTGCAGTGGATTGGTCTTCGTTGAATATCCAGGGGTTGTGAGGCATAAAGCTTACGGTCTCTTCACGTACATGCGTACACTGGTACTCAAACTAGTATTCTCGAGCTCTTTGTTGGATTTTCCCAATACAGTGAAGAATAGAACAAGACCATCAAATCAAAACTCCAACATCTTTCGCAGAGCACGCCTCTCATATCGTGACAACAGATCAAACAGAATCTGATCAATTGATGACCAAAGAGATGGGAGCCTGACGGCATCAATTGTCTCAAGGAGATGTCACTCAAGATCGTGGAGTAGTATTATGCCTCGAGGACATCTCTGCGTTTCAATCGTATCTTGTATGCTTGGTCGCAAGCTCATGCTTCAGTCGCACACATCTGTCTTGCTGATAACTAATATGACTCGATAAACACCTCTTCTTCCCGAGCGATGGCATCCCACTCAGTTGCCCAGGCTTGCCAATCTTGGTTTTGGCCCCCAGTTACACTCTCTGTGTAGAATTGGGCATCCCATCCATCGAACAACCCGAACATAACGCCCTTCACTCCCTGATTTGCGCTGATCTCAACACTACCCATGCATTGAGGTCCAAGCTTCTTTTCTCCTGTTTTGACGTCTCTGGAGCGCCACTCCAGCTTCAGGATTGCTGGACTGTCGATGGCCCAGTCATATAGTGAGTCTGTATCCTCAACAATCAAGACACCTTCTTTCTCGCCTATACCAAACTTTCCCCATAACTGCCCAGTGTGTTGATCAAGTCCTAAACGCATGTATGTGTCTTTTCCAGAGTTGAGATAGTCAGAGTTCCAGGGCGAAAGTACACGCAGGCAAAAGTTGAGCTCGACCGGTATCCGGATGAAGTGGTCGGCATAGAGGTCTGTTGTGATGCTTAGACTGGAGGGCTTGAAACGCTTTGCATTCTTGAGTTCGAGCCTCAACGACAAAGGAGGTGTCTCGTAGACCACTGCCGGCTTAGAAACACCGTAATCGTCTACATTAGCATAGATCGGAGGATCTTTGCGTGTCAACGCCGTCCACATGACATCTTCAAAGTCTGCAGCAAGCTTTCGTGAATAAGGTCTGGGTTCATCTGCATATCCATCGGCGCTGAGGCTGTATGTCTGGAAGAGCTCGTGCTGATTAGCGAAGAAGCCTCCTCTACGAAGGTGTTTTCGCTTCATTATCTGTCTCTTCGATCGAATGACTTTGTTCTCGTCTGGCAGCAAAACTTGTGCCGTCAGGTTTGTCGTGCCAGGAGCAAAGTTGTCTGGTCTCACATCTCGCATTGTTGAATCGGCGGCAGTTTGAGTGTGGTCTGCAGCGGCGGACGGCGTCTTTTTTGAGGAGGCAGTCGATGTCTCGAATTCATGGTAGAGACCGGCGCCAGTCATGACAAGTCTTGATGAGAGTTTGTTCTTCATCACACGTAGTTTTACGAGTGGAGGGCATGGTATGTGAGTAGGGAAAGCGTGCCACATGTCGATTCGCTCCGCGTAAAGCGGTGCCCGCTTGTTTCGGTCGTCCATAATCCAGTAGCGACAAGACACTGTGATAAAAGTTATGGTCAAATGCAGAAAGTCAAGTGAAGAAACGCCGAGGCAAACAACCGAGCCACCAGAAGTCGACGTGTTGGGAAAGTGCACCATAGAAGCACCTACCTCTCCTCATCTTCAACGTCATTATTTCAATACGTTCTGCCATAGAAGGCAGGAGCCACCAACATCTTCCTTCCAAGAAAGCAGAACATCGAAGTTCGCACCGGGTTCGGGCTCTCGGCCGGCCTCAGCGCCTCGTAAAACAGCCGTCGAGAAGATCAAATTGCCTTGGTGTTGGGGTGATTGTCGAGAGGGGGACGTCAAAGTGCCGCTTTGTGACCCTGTGTCTAACCATCAAGGCACATCGCTTGTCGATGATTAGTCCGGGGAGTGACCGTGAGGCTGAGGTGAAAGTTAGACTTGTTGTTTGTCTCCTTCGTCGGGTTCTGCCCTCACAATCCCCTCTGTTCGTGACCAGCTGCCTTGAGACGCAAATTACCATCAACCCTCGCGGTTTCCATGTCGCAGCTATTGAAGTCATGCCACGATTGAACCAAAGAACTTCCAGGTCGTCATCACTGAGTATGAGTCGCCATGAGGCGTGAAAGGAAGAAAGCATGCATATAAGTGCTATATACAACCCCCAAGCATCTCAAAAAAAAGAGAAAGTAGAAGCACGATAAGCCTGTGGAAATAACGATGTTCGCTTTTCGGTATGAACGAGAGTCATGAAACAGAATAGGTTAATGAAGAATAAAGGAAAATTGTTCTGTGATCCTCGAGCCCGCTGAAAACTCCTGCCGCTCGCGGTCGATATCAATAACTGAAAGAAACCCTTGAAGCAAAGTTGAAAGACATCAAACAACAAAAACTCAGACATTCCCATTTCCTCTGGCCTGCCAGGACCCAAAACTGCGCCTAAAAGCCAGTGTTACCATTTTCGTGTTAGTTTTTTTGTTGCTCGGGATATGAATGTTGGTGATTTTCGTTGACTCGTGGCTGCTTTTGTGATTTGTTTGCGCATGTCTCATCGATGGAGTAAGAATAGAAGTGAACGATGAGTTTTCTTTTTTGCTGTCTTACTCGGCCGCCGACTCTCTTGGGTCGTCAGCGTCCATCATCTCCTCCTCGCGGTTATTTCTGCCAAGGCTTTGCAGCCAATTCTCGGCACTTTGCAATGTGATACCGACGACATTGTTGACTTGAGCCATCATGTCGAGGCCCTCGGTGGCGAAGGCAATCATACGATGTGCTGCTTTGCGTGTGTTCTCGTCTGCATTCTGACCCTCGATGGCCTTGCCATCCTCGCCGCCATCGGCCTTGGTGGCTGACTGCGAGGGGGATGCTGCTTCTGCCGATTGTGTGGCGCATCGCCATCTTTGAGGAATAGAAAGCAATTGTCCCTTGACAATGTTGCGGGCGTTCTCAGGGAGAGCGCCTCCAGCGTAGGTCGAGACAGAATTGACAACAGTTTGGATGGTATGCCAGATATCATCGCACAGAGACTTGATACGTCTTGCAAGCATTTCCGTTGATTGATCACGCTCGTTTCCGGATTTGATTTCAATGATGATGCCTGCTTCCGTCTCTTTTTCACGCCTAGCTCGGTCTTGTTGTGACACTTCTTGCGACTGGTCGTACTCATGTAGGACCATCTTCAACGCATTCATTACACTCTCAACGTGCTCCGTGGCCGATGAGAGAAGCTTAACGCAATACTGGAGACTTCGAAGGGAAGAATCGCTAAGAGCGACACCAAGAGCAGAAGTCGAAATGAATATCTTGGTTGACCAGCTCCTGTTGATAGGAGGTCTTTCCAAGGCTCTACTTCTTTCTGATCCATGAGGGCTGACTTCTTCCCTATATGAAGGCGGTTTGTTGGCCTGGTACGCTGGTAAGAACTCCTGAGAATCTTGGAGACCAGGCTCCTGGGGGTTACGGTCGATCTCCATATCATCCGAGGTGACTCGGCGACGCTTGCTACCATGAGTAGGATCCATGGCAGGTGAGCTGGGCCTACGGCTATCAAGATAGCGTCTAATACCTCCCTCGACACCGGTGCGTCTGCCGATGTTACTGACGGTACTGGCAACAGGAGAGCCAACATTGCGCTCGACGAGATGGACTCCGTATCTGACAATCCGGGGTGAGAAGTTCTTGGTCGCATTATAAGCGGACAGACTGCCGTTTACTGTGTTTCCGACCCACGGATGGGCATCGACCAGAAGGTCCAACAACGGCTCAAGGTCCTTGTTTGAAGATGTAGAGGTGCGTGCAGGGCTGGGCTTTGAGGCCGATGGCCGATTCTTGGGTGAACGCGCAAAGTCTGGAATATCAGTCGATGTCGCAATTCATGCGGAGAGTGGGCATACACACCAGGATTACCGAGACCAGATAGAGCTTCAGCAGCCAGGCGAACATCAGGATCGTCCATTGACACGCTTGTCGAGCGTTGTGTTCCGTCGTCCAGGCTCATGTTACTAGCTGCGTCGGATTCAATGCTGGTTCGAGGCATGCCCATTTGGTCCATCTCTCTCGCGGCGACAGCATTGGAGAAGGCATTGGGGTGACCAGTCTTCGGAGGAAGGTCGGCGAGGACAGACTTCAGATCGGGAAGGGTGATATCGGCTGGCGCATGGTTCATGTGAAGCTCTTGCTGAGGAACAGAAGGCAGCTTGAGATTGTCTGGGTGGTGAGAATAGGCGTAGCCGGGCGGCGCTTGGCGTTGCGATTCCATTGTTGCACTGACGTCGATGGAGCTCCTGCGCAAGTCGACGACGACTCTGGCAGTAGCTAGCAGAACACGACGGAGGGGATTGGAAGGCGATTGGGAAGCGATGGAGACTCGTCGAATGGGTTCATTGGCATTGGTCGTGTAGGAAGGACGTCGATGGAACTCATCATCTCTGGTCTGCACAACGGGCAACAAATATCACATGCTCCTCTTCCCGTGGCCTTGGCATGACCCGTGTCTTTCACATGCTAAAATTTCGGATCTTTCTCTATCCTTCTCGGGGAAGCCACTCGACGACGAGGTCATAGTTCGACAACCATCGCAGCATTCGTCGATAGCAAAACTGAGTATTATTAGGCTTCACTGGGATGATATTGCTTGTGATTGCTGAGCTTGCTCGTGCAAGACCGAGTGAAGTGTGTAGTACAGTGTACTGATGAGCATTGGTGCTGTGGGATGCCGCTGCAGGCGTTGATAGATAGCGCCTTGTGAATCCTCCATGTCTCCCATGCACATGCTACCTTCGCTCTGGTTCGTCCACGTCTCACTGCACACATGCCAGCCATCTCGAAGATAACGTTCATTGCGGACTCCACAGCTTGATAGAAGCGAATCCTGCCTGGAGTCTCTGGTCGATATCGAAAGCAGCGGCTTAAACGGTTCCTCGGCTTTCACGTTCAGCTCCTGCAATCACAGTCTGCATGAAAGGCTTGTGAGCTCGTTGAGCATCTATTGTTGCTGTTCCACGCCAAAAAGTGTGAGATAGTCCTCTTTCCGGAACATGTGCGCGCTGTCCACAGCATTGGGTTGTCCTGCATATACATCCGCCTTCCTTTCGAAGAGTAGCTTGACAACATCATCCGAACCCTTGAACACGGCACCGGCGATGGGACTCTGACCTCGGTCGTTCAAAACATTCGGGTCCGCACCCTTGTCTAGCAGCATCTTTGTTGTCTCGGCTTGTCCATGGTAAGCTGCTAGCATGAGCAGGGTATCGCCCTTGGAATTTGTGAGGTTTGGCGGAATGCCACTGGAGGGGAATGAAATTAGCATGATTCTCTTGCTGTTGCTATCGATGGTTCGTGGGTCTGCTTCGACTCTTGATCTGACTCTGTCATACAAGCTCTTCGCTATCGTGGCGTAGATTTGGCATATCGATCTCAGAGCCAGCCCACGAAGTATCTTTCAATTGACTTACGCGCTGACATATTGTGCCAACTCATCCGTCTTGCCTTGTCGTGCAAAGTCAAATAATTTGCCTGCTAGCTCGAGAGCAGCAGGAGGAAGTTCGCTGGCTGAAGTGGGGACGCTGCTGGTTGTGGGCGCGCCATCCGCGGGTTGTTGTGGTAAGCCCATTGTGAAATGTTGTGTTTTTTGTTTGACTGTGATTTCACGTGTTCAATGTTATGTTGTCCAGCAATCGAAGATGGTTGTCTATATAATACCTACTTTTGTGACCGTGCTTGCCGCGGACTCGAGTGGTAAGCAATGACATCATAGAATCTGGTGGACCATAAATGCAGTGGGTAGCGATATAGAAAGTTACGAGTCAGAAGATGAATGGATGCATATGAGAAACAATGATTTTCCTATCCAGTGACTCCTCGCTAAGTAAATACAGCTAAATCTTTTCTACCCATGTAGTCTACTCCATGCAATGCTTAGACAACGATTCTGTCCAGAGAGTACTTGCCAACACGCATAGACAACTCCTTACCACGAAGACCCCTGCTCTTCTCGACCTGACCAGTGCTTGTCATACGCATCTTACTGGCGGGCCCTTGGGCCTTGTAGCCCAGAGGAAGAACAGGATCCACAGCAAGAGGAGTCTCTTCGAAACCAGGCGTCTTGATGGGGTCGACCTTCTTAATCGTCGTCTGTTTCTGAGAAGCTTGAACTGTGTTGCTGAAACGCTCAAAGTCGTTCAAGAAGACACCAAAGCTACAAGCCTCGATACATGTCTCGAGAGCAGCACTAGTCTCCGCTCCGAGTGTCTCGAGCATATCATCAGTTTGGAGTTCTGGGTCTCCACTGAGACCAACAAGCCAGCCAGATGTGCCAATAGAGTCAATGGCACAGTTGAGAAGGTTGCTGATGATAGCGATTGAGTGGTCGCTGGGTGAGCCTGCGTCTTCGGGCCTGTTGGCAATTTCAACATCGGTGTAACGAGATGTCCAACCGCCGTCTGCGAGTTCAATACGAAGGATCTGAATGAAGAACACAACCTCGCGGGGTGCAAGGTGAGTGCGGAGTGTCTCGACAATGCTGCGGGAGGGGAATGAATGCAGACGAGTAAAAACTGTGCGGAATGAGGCGCTGCGGACACTTAGACCATTATCAAGAGCTGACAAGGCAAACTCGAGATCGGCTTCTGCGGCTTCAGACTCGACTTGGATTTCAGTCTCCAATTCGTTGCTAGCATCTTCACTCTTGCTGGTGATGAGCTTAGCGACTGCAGCGGGGCTTGGTCCTTGGAGAGACTTGACAAGAGACGCCAGAGCGACGATGACTTCCTCGAGGTCCAGATATACGGGCCAGCTCAACCACTCGTGCATGACATGCATCTCTGGGTCAAGTTCGTTCACTGCCCTCATGATGTCGCCAGGACGAACTCTTGAAGCCGTAGACTGTATAGCGCCTGTCTCACGCAAGGCCCTCTCCACTTCCATGGCGGAAATGTATCCAGTAGTGGCAAGCCATCTGAAGATGTTCGCTGTAAAGAAGTTCATAGAGATAGAACTCTGCTCGTCCCTGGTTGTGTCGTTCCAAGCAAACATTTTGCTGAGGAGGTAAACCGCTTTGCGCCTTTCGGTTTTCTGAACCAGGAACCGAGCGTCTCTTACAGGCCACATCCTGTTATCCTCACCATCCTGCTCTTCTGAACTGGGGGCCGATGATTTGTGTTGTTTGGGTGTGGAAGCCAATTCGAGCTCGGCTGCGAGGAAACGCTCAAGTGCGGCTACATCGGAGTCGACCAGAGAGTCGACGGTCTCTTTCCAGCTCTGCCATTCCTGAGAGGATAGTTCGGAGTTTGGAGCAGCAACAAGTGCTTTCTTTGAACCCTTGCCGAGAGAGTTGATGAGAAGACTAGTGTTGGCTTTTGACTTCTTGTAGGCGGTCGCCGAGAGGTTGATCTGCAAGCCAACAAGGGCGTTTCCAGAGATGGCTACCGCGAGGCCGAGGTCAGTAAAGAAAGTGACAAAGTTCAGGGATCCCTCAGTAGCGCCATCGGTTCTCTTTCTCTTGTCGCCAGCTGATTCCAGAGGATCACTCTCGAGAGACAAGGCAGCCTGCAAGGAGCTGTACTTGGTGTCGTAGATAGCACAAGAGGTAGATTCAGCAGCAAGGACAAGGGCGGCAGAAATGCGGACGAAGCTTTGGTGAGCCTGGGTATGAGGAGTAAGAACGGAAAGCACTCGGGGGACGGTGCCAGAAAGGTCGTAAGTGGTGATGATACCAGAAAGCATCTGGTGCAATTTGCCAGCTGATGATTGCAGGGAAAAGGTAGCCTTGTCTGAAGAAGGCGTGGTTGGTAGCTCGTAGCTGAAAAGATGACGGAGACCTTGGTGAGCACTAGTGATTAAGTCTTTTGATCTAGAAGGCAAAGAAAAGAGGTTGAAGCGGCGGATGTTCTGATCGTCGACGGTGACCAAAGCCAGAAGTGGCATGTTGAGCTCGGTCGAATTGTCCAAACTGACAGCACCTCCGATCAAGGCCAAAGCATCCTCTCTGCTCTTGAGCAGACCCTTCTTAGCTGAAGTCACATCAGTGACGGTAGCATACTCGACCATGACGGACGAAGACACGGCGTCAGAGTCGGCCATGACTATAGTCTGAGCAGCATCTGCATCCCATCTCTTCTGCTGAAGGTCGCCAGCGATACACTCGACACTTCCATCGGCGTAGGTGACAGCGATGTCCAGAGCAAGTCCAAGAGTCTCGTTATCCGAGTGTGAAGCAAGAGCGTGGACGGCGAAGACTGTGCTGGTCGAGGTGGGCAGTTGGTAGCTTGTCTTGACTTGCTGGTCGGCAGAAAGGTCGGTCGAGTCGGCGATTGTGTCCTCGGTGAAGCAAACGACCTCGGTCTTCTTTCCAGTTGTGTGACCAAGAACAGCGTATGTTACTCTCTGTGCGGCTTTGCGCCCCGTAATCTTGCGGTAGATGGAGCATGGCGCACAAAGAAGACGAGTCTGAGGAGGAAGAGCATACGACGTTACCAGGCGCGGATTACGCACCTGGGGAAGAGAGTTAGCGGCATGGCCCAAGCGAGTTCCTCTGGTATGCGACATACATTGTAGATGGTGATGCTGTCTCCGTCGACACTTGCGACAATCTCAGGTCTCTTCCTCCATTTTTGGGCGCGGAGTCCGAATACAGGGGCGGCAAAGGTGGTGCCGATGGTGGAATCGAAGGGTCTGGGGAGGGAGGCGAGAGTAAAGGGAGCCTCGATGGCAGCTCCGTCAGCCATTTGTGTGATGTAGCGCGAACAAATTCCTTATGGCGATAAGGTGTTTCTACTACTTTTGCTTGTCAAGAAAATTGAAGATTCATGCCAAGCTCGGTGCTAGTCTGCTCCGCTCTCGGACATAACACAGCGTTGCATGGTTAAGCCCGAAATGGCAGGCGCGACACGCATCGGGCAGACGCGTCGTTCTCAAGTCGAGACTCTGGTGACGATTGTGCAGTGAGCGACATTGGCCAACACACAACACGCACTTCCTCCAACCCCTCTCATATGACCATCGGCGTCATGGGTGATGGCCATAACAAGACTGTGCATCCCTTCTTCAAAAAGCCCCAAGGTACAACTTCACTGTACCATTTCCACACAACTTTACTTTTCTCACTCATCTGCAGTGCCTGCTCCCCAATCCTTACCCGAGATTGCGCACTCAATTCTACCTGGAGATACCTCACCTGGAGCCGATCCTTCCACGTCACAACCCGAAGCCTCACTGGTGTCCGAGACAGGCAATGGCAGGAAGACTCGCCCCAGAAAGGCCAAGGAGAAGCCGGTGCCTGCATCGAACCTCGAGTCCATCGAGGCTACGACATCTACACGCCGCAAGAGACGCAAGCTGAGCCTTCCCGATCATGTCGCTATCTCTGATCGAGGCTCCGAAGACATGGTGCCTCAGCCCTCAAGCCCGACTTCACTCCCATCATCACATCCTGCCAACAGTCAGTCCGACGACACATGCCACAACACGAGTCAGCAGCTTGAATCGAATCCTAGCCATCAGGACACCCCAAAGAGCACGACGCCGAGGAAGATGTTGAAATTGAGCACTGGTGGTACTCTGGTCTCTCCTTCCGCTAAGCCGTTACCGGCCAAAGAAGATGTCCCAACCAAAAAGTCATCAAAACGTGGAAGACCGAAGAAAGAGAAGCAAACGCTTGTCGTGGCAATAAAATACTCCTCTGACGAGGATCTGGGACAACGGATAGCGCGTATCCTTGATAGCTCTGAGACCTTCTGTCTTCCGAAGCCTGTTTCAATGGCCCCACCACCCAAGCCAAAGGCCCCCAAACCGGATCCTTCGAAACCAACACATCCATTCTTTTCTGGGAAGCCGAAAGACACCCCCCAACCTCCTGCTGCTTCCCTGAAAGGATCCCTAGATCCAAAGGTCAGTCATATACTTAGCCCGCGGAGACCTTCGGCTGTGACTCCTGGCAAGTTGCGAGCACAAGCACGAGAAAATGGCTCAAGGACGGCGAGCGAATCGGCAAGCTTCCCGCAGTTCGGTTCGAACAGAGATCGTAACATTATCAAACAACCAGGTATGGTCGAAGCACCCTTTCCATCAAAAGGCAATGCTCACGTACGGGGTGAGTTTTATTACCACCCAGGCCGGTTTCAACGAGACATGTCAGTCCCTGTGCCTCGTTCGACTCGCAAAACGAAGTACAAAATACCCCTCCTGGACCCATCTGAGAGTGCGCTTACTCATGTGGAACGCGGTCTTGATTTCCATCAAAAGGACACACCAAGACCAGATGGGTTTCACAATCCTCCTGCTTCGCTACGCGTTCCCACACGCCATCTCGTTCCTGGTTCTCGGGCTCAGAAGTGGATAAGCAACGAGCTTCACGCTCAACCTCTAGTGGATGAGCTCGAATCAATATCGGGATCTCATCACCATCATTCACATCCAGCTTGCGAGGATCTCTTTCATGGGATGTCAGATAACCTCACACCTTTCGATCAAGGACGATCAGAAGTGCAAGCCTGGGCTCAGAAATACTCACCTCGGCTTGCGGCCCAGGTTCTGCAACTTGGAAAAGAAGCTACATATCTAAGGGACTGGATGAAGGCTTTGACAATCAGTGCAGTCGAAACAGTCGGCTCTCATGTCCCCAAGCACGACAAGGCGGACCGTGAACGAGGACCGAAGAAAAAACGCCGTAAGAAGGCTGCAGAGTTGGATGATTTCATTGTTAACGACGATGACTTCTACAATGACGCAGAAGAACTCGTTGAGTTGAGTCGCACCTTGCCTTTGAGTGTAGGCCAGAAGCCATCTCTTGTGCGTGACATCGACTTCGGCAACCAGTCCAATCGCTCACAAATCATGAATTCGGTCATTTTGAGTGGGCCTTCCGGCAGCGGAAAGACTGCCATGGTTCATGCTGCCGCAAAGGAGTTGGGTTTCGAGATATTCGAGATCAACCCGGGTTCACGCAGAAGTGGTAAAGACGTGCTCGACAAGATTGGGGACATGGTAGAGAACCATCTCGTGCAGAATATTTCTGGTGACACCGGCAACACATCCGCTGATGAAGATGCTGGACGACTTTCAGATGCTTTTAACAAAGACCTCGAATCAGGTCGCCAAGGTACCATGAAATCATTCTTTACGTCGAAACCAAAATCAGTTTCACAACCCAAGAAGCAAGAAAAGAAACCGAAACTGAGCGTCGATCAGGTTCAGAAGGTGTTGTCATCTTCGAAGCCATCACGAGGACAAAAGCAGTCCCTCATATTACTTGAAGAAGTCGACATCATGTTTGAGGAAGACAAGAACTTCTGGTCCACCATCTTTACCTTGCTTCAAAACTCGAAGCGACCGATCATTATGACCTGCAATGATGAGGACCTTGTACCCCTTCAAGCTATCACATGTCAAGCAATTTTACGTTTGTCAGCTACGCCTGCAGAGGTTGCTGTAGATTACATGCTCTTGTTGGCAGCTCGAGAGGGTCATTTACTGTACCGTGACGCGGTGTCGACGCTCTATGATGCCAAAAATCATGATCTACGTGCAAGTATTGCCGAATTGCAGCTATGGTGTCAGATGGGAGTTGGGGATCCTCGCGGAGGACTGAGTTGGATTTTCCCAAGATGGCCAACTGGAACAGGACTCGACGAATACGGTCAACCCATCAGAGTCTTCAGCGAGAACACATATCAAGCAGGTATGGGATTTGTGGCTCATGAAACAGATTTTTCTCTACAAGACACCCAGGGCGATGAACTGCTCAAGGAGATGTGGGAAGGCTGGGAGATTGATCCACGCGAACAGCTGTTTTCAGATATCACAAGCGACCAGCTTTCTTCACAGGATCCGCAATTACGTATGGCCGCACTCAAAGAATACTCAAGCATATCTGACAGTCTCGGGGATATGGACGTGTTCTGCCGTGTCGGTCTTCCTGGCATGCAAGATGTTCAAATAGATGCGACGCAGCCTGAACTGCCTCAAAAGACACGCCTGAGCTACATCCATGGCATGGCACTACTTCAGACTCCCGAGGTCCTCGACTACAGCACTATCGATACTCAGCTTGCGGTGTCCGGCTCTCGTCTCGTCCGTAAAGTTTTCTCGAATCATCTACACCCTTCACCTACGAGCTTCATAAACCAGGTGATCGAGTCAAAATCGCCAAGCTGCACGTCACGCCGGCTCACTCGTGCAGACATCTCGTCAGCGTTCGACACAGTTGCTACCATGATCACTACTCCGACAAGCGGTCCGCCAAGTCTTGCTTACTCCGTGTTCGATGGTCCCCTCAATACTGTGGTCACTGATGTAGCCCCCTACGTGCGAAGCATTGCAGCCTACGACCTCGCCCTCGAAACACATCGTGGGAAGCTACAGGGTAGTAGTCAAGGTTCGGCAAGTGGCGCTGGAAGCAAACGTGCTCGGACAACCCGAGCTGCTCGCAGCGCTCTTGAAGGTGGAAAACGACAACTGACCCGCCGAGAACGGTGGTTTGACCCCAACTTCGATCTTGGTCTCGCTTTGCAAACAGCTGGCGACTGGCCTCGCGTCGAGGCCGCTCTTGCAGAGACTCGACTGCACAGTCCTGATCTCGATATTCATATGCAAATGGAGTAATGCATAAAATGACCGATACTTGCCAGCAGAGGTGCATAGTTAGCTTACCATGATACGGGGCTTACATGCACACGTTTTTGCAGTGGTCGTTGCAGATGATGATGCTTTCTTGATACATAACTAGCTGAGAGCACATTTAAGTTTCTGATATCATTTGCTAATTAATATAATACCTATGGCTCCAGATACAGCATCTCCTCATCGCTTTCCTGTAGCAACCAGTCTTGTGCTCGCTTCTCTTGATTGATTTGTTCTGTCGATGTACAGTAAGCAGCGAACTACTCGGTGCTGTCTTGGGAAAGTCCGAAGCTCGTGCGATTGAGGAAAGAGCTTCTGCGGATGACGGTCTGAGTGATTCGCTCCTCCCAGATTTCGGGCTAACAAACATCTCGCCTTCTGTCAACTCTCCTCGCCAGACCATCAGTTTCTAGACACACTTCATATTCAGCGGATCATTGCTCCATTCATCTTTGACATCAGCAAATAATCAACATTATGCCTGAACCCCATCGACAATCGGCTCCGGAGGCATTGCCAGTCTCCACTCTTGAAACCTTCTCATCAGCATCGTCTTCCTCCGCAACCCTGATACCGACTACACCAACCATATCCACCGCCCCGACCACGATCATCTTCCCAACTACGTCGATCAGACCAGGATTCAAGGACGAGCCCAGCGAACACCCACCACAAGGGCCTCCTCCGTGGTTCTGCGCAGTTTTTTATTTCCTGCAATACATATCCTTCAACTTGATTTGGTACTTCGTCAACCTGCACGGCCCTTCTATGCGTACCTCAAGAGAGTGGGCCATATGCGGTTTGACCAGTGGGCTTATCACATCGCCCATGATCTATTCTGGCTTCCGGACTGTTCGGTGGATCAGCGACTACATTGCCAATTGTCTGAACGAAAGTACTCGTACAGGCAGGGTCATTGCTGCAATTGGAGCGTTGTATGGGATCGTCGTTGTTGGTCTTGTCTTCAGGACTACAGGCGTAATGGCTGAAGTGGTTTCGCAAAACTGTATCTTCGTCGCCCAAACAGGTATTTTACCTGGCGCGTCCTTAGCTCTCGTATTCTGTCAGCTTCATCGCACCGGCTGTCAGCTTCATCACACCAGAACTCATCGCACTGAATTGTCTGGTCGAGGAATGCCACATGTCGACGGTGTGGAGATGGTAATTACACCCATCCAGAAGTCACAAGAGCAACCAGGCGAGAGACTCTTTGGCATGGACGCCTCACCAGGCGCCGGACTCCTACTCTCAACAGCAGTATACCTCATTGCCTTCCTCAGTGCCTACACTCTGAGCCTCCAAACCATACTGACGTCTGATGATGTCGACACTTCTGAACACGACGACGCCGTTGTATTCCTCTTCCTCTTCGATCTCCTCGCCGTTTTTCCTTGCCTTGGCTTCTCGCTTGGAACGTCAGTACAGTGTTTGAGCAACGTCTTCTTTGGCAAGCCCTTTGATTTTCGCTGTATTGTTGGAGGATTCTTGGGGATGCCTGTGGCGATTGCTGGGATACTGCTCTCGGGTGCGAGTAAGGAAATGCAGTCTATGGAGTGGTGGCTTTTGGTACAAGCGGCTACATTGCCTGGGGCGTTTGTCACATCGGTTGTTGGTTTGGTTTGCGATAGAGTTGGGTCAAAGCATCGCATTGAAGTGGACGATGGTGATAAAGATTGGCCGCTGAAGAGTCTAGTTTGATTAAAGCATGGGAGAAGGAGGATAGAGCTATGCTCGCAAGCCAGTCATTGGGCTGTCGCACTGCACGGATAGGCAGGAGACATGGATAGACATCCAGGGATGAGATACATGGTGCCATAGAATAAGGCGCCTCCATTCTCGATTTGAGCATTTTACTATTATGAACGACATTCGTGCTGCAAATCTCATTCTGCAACTTGTACGTCATCTTGCTCAAAACATCGAAAGCCACGAGGAACTTTCCACCAAGCTCCGGTCATGAGGTCGCGGACCGCTATCAGATACCGAGGATGACTTCTCAGCTCTGTTCAATCGACGTTTTGTCTATACTTCCCAATGTCATCCACATTCTGTCACCGATGGCTACCTTGTCTCTTGGTTCTGAAGGTGGTGTCCTCATCATCGGTCTCGTTTCTCAGCTGACTGACACCTTCCTGCATCTGTGTGTGAACAAAGATTTAGTTTTGCATGGGAGTCGTTGCTCCACTAGGCGAATATCTGATCGGGATCGTCTCATGTCGCCAGTTTGTTCAGTCCTCGGCCTGGATACTCGACAATCAACCCCGTTGAGCCATCGAATGCATGAACTCGTGTGCTTGACTGAAGGCACGGTGGTTTTCTTGCAAGCTGTGGGAGGACGGGGGAAAGTAAAGAACATCAGCTTGTTTTGGTGATGATCCGAGTAGAAAGTGTCCGCTAATAAACGCAGACTGTACGCTTCTGATGTGCACAGCCAAAACTCAGTCATGCCCAGATGTATTGTGCGTCATCTTGCTCAAAGCGTTTGGAAGCCACGAGGGAGGATGGTTTGGCCAAGCTGCCGTCCTGTGCTCGCTCCTTCTGTCTTCTTCACAATACTCAATCTGCTGGACTTGCCTCCTTTGCTCAATCAACACCATTTTGCTCGACGATGAGCAACCACTCGGATGATTCCGATCGCGAGAGCGTACCGGCTACTAATCAGATTTTGCCATCAGTAAAGCCGGAGCAGCCTGTCGTCAACCCCTATACCATCAGTTCCAAAGACATGTCAATCATTTATGTCGCCGTTCAGATCCTCTCCTGTCTCGGGCTGGTGTATCTTGACCTCTTCTGTCCCGACACATCATCCATTCTCGCTTATTTGTCTGAGGAAGCCTGCGGTTTTCTTCTCCTTGTCGCTTACGTTGTTTTCGCTGGTATCAACGCCTCCACTTTTGGGAAAGACAACACACCAAGACCTCCAGGTGACTCAGCCTCAGAGGAAATTCGTGCTGAAATTGGTGCTATGCTTGGTATTGCCATTGCCGTATTGCTTGCAGCTCTAACCCACGCGCTCGATGAGAAAGGCTGGATATACCAAATATTCTGGCTCCAGCTTCTTGCTGCACCTTGTACCTGTCTTGCTAGATCTTCTTCATGCTTTGAAAATATGACAGAAGACAAGCAAATAGTGGTTGTTCAGGTTGCTGGTCATATCATGGCTAACCTCTTACTATGGTTCCACCTCGAAAACAAACCAGTCGCACTTGAGAACGATCTATATCCTCTGATCGAGCCGAAATGATTCGGTTGGGGAGTTGCCATCTGTTTTCTCCTTGGTGTCAGCATTGGCCTTTTCTTTGTAGTCTCTGGTTGTATCATCGGGAAACATATGTCTGACAACCAAAGAGCACTGTTTCTCATTGCTTTCGGATCTCTCGGCGGTATGTCTGTCATGTGGCTCATGGCTAAACTTTTCGATTACTTTGTGCACACGACCATCTTGCACAAACTGCTTTTGATTGAGATTGGGGCCCTTCCTGGTGCATACTTCATTGGAACCTCCGGTTCGCTGCTCAAGGCTCTCAAGACTTCTCCAGAGTATTCAGCGGTCAATCCAGCCGAGCCATCAGTTGTTTGAGGTCGGACATACTATTGGGATGATTATTTGCAGATTCAGGGGATCCTCCTGCCAGACTAGGTTAGAAGGAAGAAGACATCATGAGTTGCCTCAATACTCCGCGGTCAACTTATAGAGAACCCCTGGCAATTTATGATGCTTTCTGCCCTCCCCTTATTCTAACATCTGTCACTTCCAGCCATCTCCTGCGGCCACGCCTGGAGTAGTCTGGCTTGTGAAAATGCACAATGTTTTATAGATCGGTATAATCATCCGCAGAGAGGCGCTAATTACCACGCTCTCAACGGAGGCTGCTTCTGAAAATGTCACGATCGTGCAATCCTATAGCTATACGGGTGACAGAGTTTAGCACACGGGAAGGCAGGGGTTCATTACATTTTTCTTGTTGGTTTTGCTGTCCTTCCGTATTTCCAGACACCATGGCTTACGTACACGTGCGCGATGTTGCTCAAAACTTGACGAATGAGTCAAGTGCCAACAGGCAATCACCTCTAACAGCAGCAGGAGTCATCCTTTGGCTCTTTCCAGTTGAACATTGCCATGAAGCCTGACAACCAGCTCTCGTTGTCACCTCTCAACATCAAACCTCCAACATCGAACACTTCCAACATCGAATACTTTCAGCATCAAACATGACATACCATCAGGCACCCAACATGACCTATCATCCGGCCCCGACCGTGACCTATCACCAGGCACCTAACGCACCAACCGTGACATATCATCTAACGCCAAACACTACATACCATCAGGCGTCGACTACTGTGGACCTCCCTTCAACTCCACCAACTCCGCCTGTAGACCAAACAAAAGCCAAAGAAAATGCCATCATGTTGTCCGCGGCATATGCTTTGTGCACCATCCTCCTGGCATGTCTCGATATGGGCGGTCTATCTCCAACTGCTGACCTCGATATCGCCGCTCGCTGGATCGGCAGCCTCATTCTTCTCATCGCATGCTTGGTGCTACTTGCATTCGGTCTCGAATCTCTCGGATCAGTGTTCCAGTCAGACGACCATTGTACTGGAGCTTCTGGAAGACAACGAGCCCATATCGGTGCTATAATAGGCGTGTATGCCAACATTCTATTGGCCGCTCTCTCAGGCTGCCTAGACAACAAATGCT
>ERZ794946.421-NODE-421-length-17353-cov-4.080587_pt1 | contig 17353 bp, 16 predicted proteins | sample MGYA00433072_ERZ794946 | MGnify/ENA primary metagenome ERZ794946 (study PRJEB30137, sample SAMN04331413) | food metagenome | isolation source: Y3 must sample point D1 replicate A | place: Australia: South Australia | collected 2014 ...
ACTCCTCTTCAATCACGTTGATCCTCTCTTCTTCCGAGGTCAATTCCCTGTTGATCAACGCTTCTTCTCCTACGCGTTTCTTGTAATCCGTCTTGAGAATATGGGTATGGCCTACAATGCTGTCTCCACTCTCATCCAAAATCATCTTGAGACAAACAGGCATCTTAGTAAACCAAGAGTCCTTATTCGTGCTAGTCCAATAATTCATGACTTTGAAGTCAGCCTCGAGGAACTCTGTTTCGCTGAAACAGTAGCAGGGAGAGAAGTTCTGATGGCCATTACGCTTCTCATAGACCCAGACCTTTTGATCCGACGCGGCACCTGGGATGGCCGAGTGGATCACTCTGGCATATTGGTTTGGAGCAATGTTCAATTTGCCCTCTTCGTTGTGTTGGAGAGGAAATGGGGCGGTGGGGCCACCGGAGCCGAAACCGACGTCGACGTGATATTTGAGGTCGGGGTTGTCTGGGAAGGAGACGAGGTTGACCATATGACTGAAGCCTGAGAAGGAGACGTCGGCCAGAGGAGTATCTTCGCTTGTGCTCACGGAGCTACTGATGCGAGCGCCGTGGCTGGTGACTTGAAACCCGAGACCGCGTAGGACATTGGCGAAGAGAGCGTTGTTGACCATGCAATAGCCACCTCGTCCACCTTTTCCACCTTCTCTTGTTACAATCTTCTCGAAGACATGTTCGGCGTCGATACTGATGCTATGGTGGGAGCTGTAGTGTAGGTCTAGGTTCTCGAATGGAATGTAGGCGAGGTTGTAGCGTTGTAGTGCACTCAAGAGTTCCAGTCCAGTCGAGGTCTGGGAAGCGATCTTGCTGCTGGCTTGACCGGGTTCATGGCGGTACCTCTCGGGGAGGTTGATGCGATTGTAGTATTGATGGATCTGGGCAGCTGTGTAGCCCGTACGCGGTTCGTTGCTCATGGTGAATATGATGATGCATTGTTAGGATGGGTGTGAACGGAAATAGAGTGGGCACGTTTCATGACGATGCCATGATGGTGGAGATCCGGGGTCTGAAGCAAAGATCGACTTGGACAGCCTCCTTTCATCTTGACTTCTGCCATCTCTGCTTGACATGATTCACAGTCGCAATCAGCTCGAGACTGACCTGGACGAAATGACAATCTTCTGAGTTGTCTGTAATCCTGATAGGAGGTCGCGCGGATATATGTATCGATAGATGATTGCAGTCAATCACGATACCAACGGTCTAGGCTCAAGTCGCAAGAGAAGTTGAGGAGAAAATGTCCAAGTTTCATCTTGATATTATAGGACTGAGCCAGCATCTCAGCATGGACTAGATCTCCGCACAGGGGAATAGCAGCGCCTCTGTAGGTTCAAAAAGTATAGTGTGTCAGTCGTGCAATGGTTGCGCGATGGAATCCACATAACTTCGGCCGCCGTTACAGCCATAGTCGCGCCCCCCTTTAGCCTCATCATTGTGGACTGTAATCAAATTCATAACAGAAGGTAAGTCTTGGTCGTCGCTTCCTTTTCTCTTCTTCCTCTATTCTCGTCTTCAAAATCAGTGATTCGGAACTTTGATTCTTCTTCCCTCCAACCAATTACCTTTCTGCATCGAATACTGCATTTTCATCAACATATACCACGCGTACATTGCTACGAATAGCATACATTCCGCCGTATTCGAGACTCTCCCCGACGACCGAGACCCAAACACAACTTCACCATGAAGTTCTTCAGCGCCGCCGCTGCACTATTGGCCGCAGTACCCTTCACCAACGCCTACTGGAAAGGCTTCAACATCGCCGCAAACGACCCGGACGGATCATGCAAAACACAAGCACAATGGGCATCCGCCTTCCAAAAACTCTCCTCGCTGCCTGGCCACTTCACATCCGTCCGCCTGTACGCATCGAGTGATTGCAACACACTGGCTCTTGCTGTCCCTGCCGCCCTCTCAACGGGTACCCAACTGCTCGTTGGTGTCTGGGCCGAGGATGCTGCCCATTTCAAGGCAGAGAAAGATGCACTCGAGAGTGCCATCAAGAGATATGGTCAAGATTGGATCATTGCCATTAGTGTTGGTAGTGAAGATTTGTACCGCAAAGACACCAACCCTGGAGCACTCGCCCAAAAGATTTATGATGTCCGTGGCATGGTTCGTGCTATGGGTGTGAAGAAAGACGTTGGACACGTCGATACCTGGACGGCATGGGTAGATGGTGCAAACACTGAGGTCATCAAGGCATCCGATTTTATCGGTCTTGGTAAGTCCAAGCCTACAACGTGGTCCTCTTGTGTGCAGAAAGCTAATCAGTTCCAGACGCATACCCGTACTTCGAAGGAAGCAGTATCGAGAACGCGAGCAACACCTTCTGGAGCGCAATCAACAAGGTCAGAAACGTTGTCGATAAAGTCTCTCCTGGAAAGTGGGTTTGGGTCACCGAGACTGGCTGGCCCGTCAGCGGTCCAAACTACGGCAATGGTGTCGCCAGTGTTAAGAACGCTCAAACATTCTGGAAGCAGGTCGCCTGCGCTGCCTTCAAGCAGATCCACATTTTTTGGTATGTTCACCAGGACTACCAAGAATCACCCAGTTTTGGTGTCATCGACCGTAACGGAAAGGCCATCTACGACATTCAGAACTGTTAGATGTTGGATAGATGAAGTGGTGGAGGAATTGCCGTTTTTATACCCTGTATCTTGATACATTCTGTAACGAAGCTTCTGTTAACATTCAAATCGATGTATTCGAGTTCGAAGGATGCATTCTTATACAGGTGATCGGATTAAGGGTGCTCGAGGACCCGTCAGAATGCACGATACTTTTGATCCAAAGCACGCCGTCCAGGGATAATGACCACTTGACGACTCTCTCTCTCTCTCTCTCTCTGCGGGCCTAGCTCCGCTTTGGAAAATCATTGTGCAACTTGACAGATACAAGAGTGACTAGCTTTAGCATAGAGATGCTGTCCGGACAGCAATTTGATGTCTGTCGAGAAATCCAAGGGTCTGGGCCGAGCACATTGATGGCTCACGACGTCATCATCAGCGGATCGAACGTGGCATGTCACAATAAATGACGCTCACAAAACGCAAGCTCATATGCATATAGCTCTTCATATGAAGCTCCCTTCCCCCTCTCTTGCTCAATAATAAAATGTCCTCCTCCCGCCTCCTAACAACAACCCTCCGCAACACAACCCGCCGCAATACCAGAAACATCCTCTTACCAACCACACCGATCCTCCGCACCTTCACCACCACCACCACCCTCTCCACAAAAGACACCAAAATGTCCACCTCACCGCCAAAACACGAAATGGTCTATTTCCCCTCCCTGACCTCCGCCGTCCGCTCCTTTGGCCAATTCAGAAAAGTCATCCACACGGGACTTTACTCTCAACTCGTGACGATGGAGATTCCCGTCGGAGGAGATATAGGGAATGAAGTGCACATGGTGGATCAGGTGTTGATATTTACTTCGGGCGAGGGAAAAGCTGTTGTGGGGGGAAGAGAACAGGTATGTTGAGGATGATGATGATGCATACTGCTTTTTTCACACCACCTACTTTTATGTCTCTCCTGTGTTGAGGATTTGAGAGGATGAGTTTGCTGACGAGTGGGAAAATAGGATATCAAAGCCAGCGACGTGGTGGTCGTGCCGGCCGGGACGGAACATCAATTCTACAATACCAGTAAAGATAAGCCGTTGGAATTGGTCACTGTCTATAGTCCTGCCGAGCATGATCCCAGGACCGTTCACAAGACCAAGGAAGAAGGTGATGAAGAGGAAGATGCTGGCAAAGATGAGGCGCCCGAGTGGAGCAGACAGAGTACTGATGTTAATGAGAAGAAGGGTCTCGTCAAGGAGGAGGGTGGCCCTTATGAGAATGGTGATGATGGGCGTCATGGGAGGAAGGTTGAGTAGGTTGTGCATAGCGCCGTCGATGTATGAGTAATGCGTTATCAACATCTGATGCTTCCGTACACTTACTCTTGCCCTTCTTGCTGTTCCATCCTATCGTTGAAGCTATGCTCGACACACACGTTGTACGATAGTAACGAAGAAGGTACGAGAACACATCACTCAGAACATGACCAGGCGGGATAATATTTGCATCTGTGTAAACATACGAGAGTCGTTGATCATGCTAATAAAGCGGTGCGTCTAAGCTACTATGTACAATATCTTGGCTTAACTCTGCTTTCCCACCTTGTCGATTGATACTGTAAGCATAAAAAAAATCATGTTCCCTCCTCCTCTTCGCTAAAGCTCCACCCAGCCAATCCAAAAGAAAGTGGTATATTCCATAATGTCATGCTTGTTCGCGTTGTGCGTGTCCATCTTTTTTCTTATTCTAATAGCGAAAAGATGAAATGTCCTCATCGCGTCGTCCTCATTCAGTGCTGTGAGTTGATCCGCCGGTCTTGACTCGGTGCAGGAAAGCGTTGAGTCCGGATGATACACTCGCTTTGTTCTTCGGTCTGAGCATACTGCCCACAAAGCCACTGCTGAACATTTTCTCCTTCTCTTCAGTTGATTCCCGACGTTCTTCGCCATTACTGCGAGCTTCCACTGCTTGGCTGCGACGCCAGAAGCTCATCACGGTGCATTGATCGCTCTTGTTCACCCGGTCAAGTTGTGTTTCCAGCCAGTCCTGGATCTCTCGCACATGCTGGAGACGATAGGGGACCTGATAGCGTTGTAGATGACTGACCACTCTTGCAGAGCGCATGTATTTGTCGAAGTTGATCACCGATTTCGACTCGACCCCCTCTTCGTCCCCGTTCGGCAACGGACGTGTGTTCGAATTGCCAGCATCCACAAAGGTAAGGTCGGTAAGATACATGCCCACGAATGGCAGACAAGGAGCTTTTGGAGTCTGCAACCGGTGTCGAAGGACAGCATAGTTGCGTGATACATCAACAATCACTTTGATCTCATTGAAGGTGGCAATTGTCTTGGCTGAAAGTTGGTCCCATGTTTGGCGAAGTCGTGCAACGGCCGACGTTGTGAGGGAACACGCAATTGCCATCAAAGCAGAGTAATTGTCGATGTCGAGGCAAAGTTTCGCAATCTTGATCCAGTGCTTCAAGATGGCTACCCGCTTCTTGGTTTGGTCAGCTGCAAGAATGGTGTCGACAACAAGGTTTGTGAGATTTGTCGAGAATTTCGACATAGCCAGAACGTGCTTCGCGCGACCGTTCTTCTTCGTCCACTCGAGGCCAAGTAACTCATGAGGCTGTATGGCACAGAATATCCTCGATTCCATAACAGTGAGTTGTCTAGCAACCTCGACGGCGTCCAAATCGAGGAGGGTGAACTTCTTGGTAGAGACACCACCCATAAGAAGATACAGCTGCTCTTTGTTGATGTTGGCGTGAGGGATGATAGCCTTTTCATAGTCGGTGCCCAAAGAGACACATGTTTTGCCGACGGCAGAGACCAGCTGGCTTGTGGTGCTTGAAGGCTTCACCTGAGATGCTTTCTTGGCTAGTTCAGCCAATCGTTTGCCTGGTCCGGAGAACTGAGGACTCAGCTGGTCGACTGCAAAAGAGTGAATGATTTTCAAGGCAGGTGCATCACTTTCAGCCAGGTAGTGAGACTCGAGCCAGGTCTTGAAGAAATTATACACCCTCAGACGTGCAGGAGAGCTGTCAGTATTGCAATCTCCAGCGTACTCGAATCGAGTGACCAGTGTTTGTGCCAATTCGACACCATCCGTGAAAAGCCGGAACGTGAGTAGGAATGCTGTGTTGTACTCAGGTTCTGGAGGAGCATGCTGACTTGTAAGCTTCTCGACAAGAGCTGCTAGAGTGCCGCCAACAACTTGTCCTTCTTTGTTGTACAGCAATTCATGGGCGTGTGATCTTATCAGAACCTCCGCATCGTGATCACTGCCATCGGCACTTGTTGCAATACTCAACGCACTGCCATATGTACAAAGACTGGGGTTGGCACGAATATGTCGTTGGCATCGATCAGGCGTTGTGGCCCTTGTCGATGTTGGTGAAGTAACACTGCCGATTGAGTTTCTCAGGCTGTCTTGATAGGCACTGGAGCTCTCCGTTACAGACATTCCCAGACTACCTTTCCGATCAGGTGGGGTCCAAGGCTCCTTGTTATCCTGTTGGTAGTGTTCCGGTGACTCATTTGCAGGAGGTGGTGGTTGCAATGGTGGCTCAGACGAGGTTGGGGAAGTCGGTGATGTCGGCGATTCACATTTTATCAGTGGTGGAGAAGAATCCGGTCTTCTCATGTTTCCATCCGGAAAGACCGTAGAGAGAGTGAAGTTGTTGGTATCATCGGTCGCTGAGCGCAATAGACACGCAGGCCTCTGTGGTAAGTCTCGTATTGAGAGTTTGCTCTCGGCTGAATCGCGATGTTGCGGGTTAGCGGCACCGGGAGCGACTTCCGAATAATCTCCAGGAACAATCTCCACAGGTGGCGTGATTGTATAGACAGGGCTAGAATTTTGATGTTGATCCTGGGTGTTGATTGAGAGGAAGAAGTCGCCAATTATATGGTCGAGAAACTTTCGCGACTTTGCAGTGCAGTCACCTGCCGCTCGGACGCAAGCGGTCGCGGCAGCCACAAGTCCTCGACCATCCTCGGGGCCCACAATTCCTATAATTTCCGGGTCATCTTGGTCTACGGGAATCCTGCACAAGCGGTTCGCAGTCTCTGCAAGCGTCGCTAATTTCATCCTCATGTTCTCGGAGGCCAATATGATGCCTTGAGATCGACTGGGGTTGCGTGCTGATATTTCGCTAACAACCAGCAATAGATCCTTGGCTGCCTTGATAGAAAGCCGCGTCGTTGTTGCCAAATCGAGAGATGTCCTAGACTGCAGATGGAGACCAATGAAGGCACCGATGTCGCCCAAGAATTGCTCATGCGCGGCTGTAAGACGTTCAGACGCGAGATCAGACACGATGCCTTCGGTCAGAGCGAACGCGTTCACGATTGTGGGCTTCGTTTTAAGGGCGATAGGCGGAGACCGAGCCGGTGAGGAAGGACCATACAAGAACATGTGATGGAGCCTCTCTGAGGTTATGTCCAGACCAGATTGTTCGTCGACTATCTTCGCGCTCTGGGCCGTCTCGTCGTACTCGAGGACCGTGAGCTGAAACTTTGGAGTGTTTTTGACAGAGTTATCATGGTTCGGCTCGGCGGTATGTTCATCGACATCTGCAAGTGGAGAGAGTGAGAGTCCCGCATGTAAAGAGGCTCTTGCTGTCCGAGGACTTTCGAAGGCCTCGCTGTAACGCATGCTCGATCGTTTGTGTCTCGGAGATGTGCTCTGAGCCCAAATGTCGAGGAACCTGGCCGCTCTGCACACAACTTTGAAAGCATTGGACAGGTGCTGGTCGACAGCAGACCATGCGACCAAGTCGGAAGAGTCGGAGAAGGTATTGTGTATGTCCTCGCGGTTCTTCAGCAGGGTTGAGAGATCTGCCAGGAGACTCTTCCGTGTCCGTCGCAAGGCAACATGTTTTTTGATCAGACTATCGTCTCTGTGCAAGCAATCGCAGTGCTCAAGCAAGCGTCGAACACCAGCCACCAGGCCCTGAACGTAGTCCTGTCTGTCTTCAAACAGTGCTTCATCGTTGACGCCTAAGCTCAGATAATCCCACATCCGAGTCAATGCATGGAGGAGGGAGCGGATTGGTCGCGGATCATAGACCTGGCAGTAGTTTGTTGGTATCCAGCCCCGTGTTCCTGTCGAGAGTATGGTGCCATCGGCCCAGCCATTCTCGTGGGTGAGGTGTATCAATACGATGTCGCCTTCTCGCAGAGGCGCAGTGATAGAGACGCCACCTGAAGAGCCGGATATGGTGGTATGCTCGGGCTGGTAGTCGTGGCTGGCTCGGAGGTATTTGCGATTGATGGGAGGTGTTGAAGGTTGGCGCTCGAGTCCAGCATCTGCCTCCTCGGATGAGTAGGTTATGTCCTTGAGTTCAGCCATGATCTGGACCAGGTTTGGCTGACTATACAGCTGTACTGGTGTAGATGCAAAAGGATTACCTCAACCCGCACTAGTTTGTTGTACCTGACAATCGTGAAATGGTATCTGGCTTCGCAGGCATGCCGTTCGGGGTGTGTGCAAGGGTGGCGTAAATCAAGAGATGCTGCGTCTAGCGTGGGACTATAGCCATTCCAGTGGATGCAGCAGGCGAGAGCTGATATGTTCGAGTTGAAAAAGAGGACTATGTTTGTTGTAAGATCTCGTGGAATGCGAACCGGGGAAATGGCGTCTGGCTTTCAAGAGATCTTGGTCACTGCCAAACTGCAATGGATAAAGGTCGAATGAGTGAGTCGAGGGGTAGTGACGCAAGGGAAGTCCCCACAAATTGTGCGACCTTTGGTTGTCTACAAGGCGCAAGACAAGCAATCTGTTTCTTTAAAAGGACCTTGAAAGGGTTTGTTGTCTATGAGAGAGAGCAAAGAGTGTCAAGCATCCGGCATCTACCCATTGCCCATGCAACCCAAATAGACGATCATGCACGAATAGTTCGTCCTCTTCGGTAACCTAAATCTTTAGATCAACGGCGGCCCGTGATCCTAACAATTTAGATTTTGAACACTCCCGAGAGCTTGACAAGGAATGTACTCGGTCTGTGACCAACACCGAAACCGCCTTTGTCAGGTATCAGCATGTTCAGAGTCTGGCTCTCCTGAACAAGACTATATGCGTGTGATATAAAGGGGATGAGATGATAGCCATGAAACTGAGCATAATCGGCCCAAAGGTAAAGTCAATGGACCCTGAGCCCACTTCCACGGACCTGGGATGGTCGAGCGGGCCATAAAGTGGTCTTGCCTGTGGCTGATCTCTTCATGTCAATGATGAAGTGCACAGCTTTCTGCTTTCGAAATCTTGGTACAGCCATGAGGAGAGCGCCCGGTGGCGCGACCGCGCGGCAGTGCTTAGTTGACAGCAGGACTATTGGGATCGACAAAAAGGGATTCATTCGTCTCTCAACATGAACTGCCGTCCTCACTTGCTCGCACAGCAGCCTGCAAGGATCACGATGTCGAACTGTAGTTGTCTGGCAGAAGCTCTACACCAAGCGAGCGAGTGTGGACGGATTGACTGGACAGCAAGGCTTCCGCGAGAAGACGAACGCGGACAACACACAAGATGACATGCACGAAGGCATCACAATGATGAGAACTGCCGACCAAGCCTTGACAGCCCAAGATGAAAGTGCTTCGTGCGGCACGTATTAGAAGTCGAGACAAATGTCATGACTCCAGTTGTCAGTCGATGGGAGGAACATGATAGGGGGCTGATGGGAAAAAATGGCGTCTGGAATCGAGCTGCGATAAGAGATAAGATAAGATGGTTGATTGTTGAGTCAGGCGCTAGTGGAAAGTCCAACCAGGCGAGTGTCATAACCCGCAAAATCGAGGTCAGCAATTCGAGTGCGACTTGACTGACCAAACCATTCACTTTGTCTGGCCAATTGACTGCCAGAACGTCGACAATGTTCGAACATGTGCCTCTGACGGTGCATGAGGCCTTTTCTGGTATCGCCGGGAGCATCTCCCTGGCCTGCTGGATCTTCCTGCTGGTAAGAAAAATCCCTTCGTTGCTGTCGCATACACCTGGGACTGATTCACACTTTAGGTGCCTCAATTGATCGAAAACTACCGCCAGTCGTCGGCAGACGGTATCTCTATTACTTTCCTGCTAGTATGGATGGCCGGCGACATCACCAACCTCGCCGGTGCCCTCTGGGCTGATCTCGTGCCCACCGTTATCGCCCTCGCTATCTACTTCTGCTTCGCCGACGCCGTCCTGCTGTCGCAATGCTTTTATTACAACACACTCAATGCCCGTCGCGAACGCAAGCGCTCTATCGCCGCTGCCGAGAACGCCGTGACCGACGAGAACGCTCCTCTTCTTGCCGAGCAAGAGAACCTTGGACTGCCTGGTAGCAGAAGACGCAGTAGTGCTGCCAGTCGCAGACGTACCAGAAGCAGTGCTGAGCGCAGCAACAGCCTCACCAACATTCTCGAAGAGGGACAAGGCTCTACCGCCTGGTTGAAGAACACTCTCAGTGTCGCCATCATCCTTATCGCAGGAGCCGCCGGATGGGCCATTGCTTGGAGAGCTGGCGCATGGAAACCGACTCCCGTAGATGTTTCCGACGGTGGCAGACACATGCCCGTCGGTGCCGAGGTGCTTGGTTATGCCAGTGCCGTGTGTTACTTAGGGTATGATTCCCACCATCGCCATGCAACGCAAGCCTGTACTGACATGCTGCAAGTGCCCGTATCCCTCAGATCATCAAGAACCACCGCGAGAGATCATGCGAAGGATTGTCTCTATTGTTCTTTTTGCTTTCGCTCATGGGCAATCTTACCTACGGCGCCGGAGTATGTTCTCTTGTACTTCTTCTGCTTCTTACCCTTACTGACAGTTCCAGATCCTTCTCCACTCCGTCGAGAAGCAGTACTTCCTCAAGAACCTTCCCTGGCTCATTGGATCCCTCGGAACGATCTTCGAAGACGCCGTCATCTTCATGCAGTTCCACATGTATGGCGAGAAGACATCAGCTATCGAGTAACAAACTCGGCCCATATCTAGATCCGCATGTACAACATATCGCCATAGATTGTAATCAGATGATATTGCTATCATACAACTCTCGAGTTGACCTGTATATCTATCGTTCTGCTCAAGGCGTTTTTGAACACCAGGAACCCTTTCCGACATCGGAAACAGGTGCAGACTCACCTTTGTGTTTGTCAGATACATCCACGTTCATTACAGTGATGAAGAAGTCCACGATCCTTTCGTTGTGCTCTAGTTTCCCAGGGAGATAAGATATTCGACGCGCTCTCACTGAGATCCACTCTGGTTTGAAGATTTGTCGTGAATCTCAATAGCTACACACGTGACAATCTTGAGCACACGGGAGGATGTGACGTGCCACGAGTTCACGCGATCGACCCGGATCGGATGTGAATGAGGGGAAACAGCAATCGCTTTCAACTTTCGACAACTTCTCGTCCTCGAAGCATTCATTTTGACAAGGATACAAAAGAGCAGATCAATAATTCGCAAAGTGAAATTCGTATTAAAATCATTGCACTCACAGCTCACCAAATTCACGATTCCAACACCCCGGCACAAAGACAACTTCGCCGGGCAAGACAAGCGGGTAAAGTATCAGGCCAAGCAGGACCGTTCCCAATGACGATTTGAGAAAAGCAAAAGTCAATGATTGGCTAAGTGAGTGCCCGCGGTCGTGTGCCTTCCTTACTCGGCCCAGCGATATGCATGAGCAGTGTTAGACTACCGCGCAGAAACTGTGAGTAATCTTCAGTGGTTATCCATTCGTTCCCTCATGTCGACCCGGTCCTGTCTGCGTCTGTCCTACATTATATACAGAATCTACTGAGCATTATTTTGCTATCACATTGTCACTATACATTCGTCCGCGCCTCACATCAAGACAGCATGAGTAGACCTGTGTCTCCACTTCACGATCTGCTGGCAAAGGCACCAAAGGCTAGCGAGGACTTCCAGATAGCTATGGACGAGACTTCGCCTTACCAAACATATGATGGCACTAAGCAGAACGAGTCACAATTTCTTGAGCCTCCACAGCATAGGGCTCCCCACAGGCCATTATCCCCAGACACTCTTTCCAACCTTTCTGCAGAAGAGTTTGACCAACTCGGCCCAAGAAACGACGAACCATCGGTCTGGTTAGATGGTGGACATCAAGCACTGAAACCATCATGGACGGCCAAATGGCAAGCCAAGCTCCGTGCTAGTTGGACACGCAATGCCGGTCTCTTCTACATGTTGCTTGCACAAGTCTTTGGTGTGATGATGAATGTCACGACAAGATTATTGGAGATCGAAGGAAACAAGGGCAAAGGGCTGCATCCATTCCAAGTGCGTATACGAAGGTCCCGTCCTCAACAACTACAGCAGATGTTCTGACTACCAAGATCTTATTCGCCCGCATGTCTATCACTGTTGTGCTTTCATCTCTGTATATGTGGTATACAAAGACGCCACACTTCCCTCTGGGTAACCGCGAAGTGAGATGGTTGCTAGTCGCGAGAGGCTTGGGTGGCTTCTGGGGCGTATTTGGAATGTATTGTGAGTAGAAAGTTCACAACGGCGCGCTGTATATGCTAACAGCCATCGCAGATTCTCTTATATACCTACCGCTCGCAGATGCCACGGTCATAACGTTCCTCGCGCCCAGTCTCACCTGCTGGGTTTGTTCGTTTTTGCTTAAAGAACCATTCACAAAGATCGATAAGATTGGGAGTCTCATATCTCTGGTGGGCGTGGTTTTCATCGCCAGACCCACATCGTTGTTTTTCTCGTCAGCGGATGCTCCACCAGCCAGTGGAAACACCGACGTCGTGTCTGGGGCTAACAGCACAGTGACCATTCCGGACGCATCGAACTACGACAATGTTACGCCGGCTGAACGACTGGCGGCTGTAGGCATCGCTTTGGTGGGCGTTGGCGGTTCAGTCATCGCATATACAACGATTCGATGGATTGGAAAGCGAGCTCATCCACTGATCAGTGTGAACTACTTTGCTACATGGTGTACTATCGTCAGTATAGTAGCGCAGCTTACCCTTCCCGGCATCGGATTTCTTCTTCCTGCAGACGCGAAAGAGTGGGGGTATTTGTTGTTTCTTGGGTAAGTGAGAGACTTTCGACACGCACAAGAGCATGGCTAACCACAGACAGAACATGCGGATTCATCATGGTAAGCACGAAGCCTCACCGTGTGCAGATTGTTGTCACCATCGCCCTTCTCCACCGATGTGTCTGGTAGCATCAAGGTTGTAGAGATGCAAGATGCTTTTAAAATGGATGCGACGCCTCAGAGAACTCCACCCACGAGCTTCCACTGGGAACAACTCCAATCCGGAAAGCATCGTGCATTTCTACAGGTAGCGTGACAGGCTGGCACACGAGGAAGAGAAAAGCACAACGAATTGACCGCAGGCTAACCTGAAACAGCAATTTCTTTTGGCAGCAGGATTGAGTTACGAAAAATCGTCGCGAGCCACCAACATGGCATACACATCAATGCTGTTCGCGCTAGGGTTTGACAGATTCATCTTTGGACAAACACCAGGAGCGACATCTATAATTGGGTCTACATTGATTCTTGGGTCGGCGATTTATATGGCAATGCAACGAGACAAGGGGGGTAGTGCTCGGGCAAATAATGAGACTAGGACAGGAGTGGGACAAAATAGAGATGAAGAGGAAGGTTTGATGAGAGGAGCAGATGAAGGAGATGAGGAAATTATTGACCGAGGACAAGAAAGCATCATTGAAATGGAGCCGATAGAGGCAAGACGGTGATGGAGGTTATGAATAATCATAGATATACAGGGAGCGAGTAGAACGTACATAGTTAATAATGATTTGCAATCGACGGAAACGCGTGACAAAGACACGGCGGACGCAAAGGAGGAATAATAAAGCTAAGGTGAAAAAATGGAGCGAAAAGGGAAGGAAAAGACAAGTGAGGCGGCTGCGGCTTCGATGGGATCAGTCCTTATGACGAACACGAACGTCCAAGTCTGGCCGGTCTCTTGTCAGCGACTTCCCAACCAACAACGCCAGGCACTCTGAATTGCTACGGCGCCGCCTTCATATACGCGCGTGTTTGATTATCCTTTACGACAACAACTGCACCGGACGCGCCCTTGAGGAATATTGCATACCCGCGGCGATAATTGAAGGTAGACTCTAGTGCTGGTACTCGAGGTGGAGCACAGCCACTCGTAGCCTCATCCTCATCATCATCGCCGTCTCGCCCTCATAGCAAGGCCCCTCTTCGAGGCACGTGCAGAGGCAGACATACAGGCAGACAGTCTTTAGCAAAGACGCATCCAAGCCTGTTGGTGCACGGTTTGCGAGGTCCTGTTCGACTTGTATCCCCACGACTTGGACTTGTCGCCAAACAAGCGCCCGAAACATCATGGCCGACCTCCCGGCCCAGCCCAACCTGCGCGTGACTAGTGAGTACCTGCTGTCGCTCCGATACAGCGCGCTCTTCCGTACTGACAGTATCCAGTCATCGCCGCCGACGGCCTTTACAAGAGAGATGTCTTCCGTGAGTGCCCCTCCTCCGCGCCCGCTCGTGCCGCCGACATGGACTGACGCTGCCCTGCAGGATTTCCCGATCCCTTCGCCGTAGCCACCATCAATGGCGAGCAAACAAAGACGACAGGCGTCATCAAGAAGACGCTCAACCCCTACTGGAATGAGAGCTTCGACATGTACGACTATCCCTCCCCCGGCTATGCCATTCCACTCCGTGTTTCCGGAACTGACGGGAGCCTGCAGGAGAGCCAACGAAGAGAGTATCCTCGCGGTTCAAATCTTTGACCAGAAGAAGTTCAAGAAGAAGGACCAGGGTTTCCTCGGTGTTGTCAACGTTCGTGTTGGCAGTGTCGTTGACCTGGACGCTGGTGGTGATGGTATGTCGACAAGTCTTGCACACACGTCTGGAGCTGACAAGACCCCTCGCAGAAATGCTTACCCGTGACCTTCGCAAGAGCAACGATAACCTTGTTGTTAACGGCAAGCTGATCCTCAATCTATCGACCAACCTTCGTCCCGCCGCAACTCCGGCCGCCGCCGCCGCTGCACCCGCAAGACCTAATGGCGCTGCCTCATCAACCACCCTAGATGCTCCTCCTCCAGCAAGCGCCCAACGCCAGGCCAGTACATCAGCCGATACGTCAGCTCCTCGCACCGCCGGATTCAGCGCCTTCGAGGATTCACAAGGTCGTCTACCTCCGGGATGGGAACGAAGAGAAGACAATCTTGGACGTACATACTACGTCGATCACAACTCCAGACAGACAACGTGGGTTCGTCCGACAGCGAACTTCAACGCTGGCGAACAGCGCCAGGCCAACGAAGCAGAGACACAAGCGCAGCGCGCGCGACACCAGAACCGTATGCTGCCTGATGATCGCACGGGCGCCAGCTCGCCAACACTCTCTGGCGGTCAAAACTCTCCACCCAACGGTCCTGCCGGAACTTCAAACCCTCAGGCAATGTCAATGATGGCCACTGGCACTACTACTGCTGGTACTGGGGAACTACCTGCTGGCTGGGAACAACGCCATACGCCTGAAGGTCGTGCTTACTTTGTCGACCACAACACGCGTACCACCACATGGGTCGACCCCAGGAGGCAACAATACATCCGCATGTATGGTCAAAACGCCGCCGCCGGGACCATCCAACAGCAACCTGTTTCGCAGCTTGGTCCTCTACCCAGTGGCTGGGAAATGCGTCTTACTAATACCGCCCGTGTCTACTTCGTTGACCACAACACCAAGACAACTACCTGGGACGATCCTCGCTTACCCTCATCACTCGACCAGAACGTACCGCAGTACAAGCGTGACTTCAGACGCAAGCTCATTTACTTCCGTTCTCAACCCGCCCTCCGTATCCTGTCTGGACAATGCCACGTCAAGGTCAGACGTTCTCATATTTTCGAAGATTCATATGCCGAGATCATGCGTCAAAGTCCCAATGATTTGAAGAAACGACTGATGATCAAGTTCGATGGTGAAGACGGTCTCGACTATGGTGGTCTCTCCAGAGAGTTCTTCTTCCTGTTGTCTCACGAGATGTTCAACCCCTTCTACTGTTTGTTCGAGTACTCGGCCATCGACAACTACACACTACAGATCAACCCTCACTCAGGAATCAACCCGGAGCATCTTGGCTACTTCAAGTTTATTGGACGTGTAGTAGGTCTTGCCATCTTCCACAGACGCTTCTTGGATGCCTTCTTCATTGGTGCCTTCTACAAGATGATTCTTCGCAAGAAGGTCAGTCTTGCCGATATGGAAGGTGTTGATGCCGACTTCTACCGCACCTTGAGCTGGACCCTGGACAACTCTGTCGAGAACGTCATTTTCGAACACTTCTGTGTTGAGGACGAGGTCTTTGGCGAGAAGGTCACTATTGACCTTAAGCCTGGTGGTAGAGATATTGAGGTCACCGATGACAACAAGAGAGAATACGTTGAGTAAGTTGCTCATGTTGCTGTATTAGATCACTCTGACTAACACACCACAGGCTTGTCACGGAATGGAGAATCCAGAAACGTGTTGAAGAACAGTTCAACGCCTTCATTCAAGGTTTCCACGAGCTCATCCCATCAGACCTTATTAATGTCTTCGATGAGCGTGAGCTTGAACTCCTCATTGGTGGTATTTCCGAGATCGACGTCGATGATTGGGCCAAGAACACCGACTACCGTGGTTACGACGAGAAGGATCCCGTCATTCAGAACTTCTGGAAGGTAAGTTCCTCCGTCATCCACTGCGTTATTCTAATAGCACACATGCTGACCCTTTATCCGCAGTGTATCCGCACATGGGACTCTGAGCAAAAATCTCGTCTATTGCAATTCGCAACCGGTACCTCGCGTATTCCCGTCAACGGTTTCAAGGATCTTCAAGGAAGTGACGGCCCCCGCCGCTTCACGATCGAAAAGTCAGGCGAGGAAGGTCAACTCCCCAAATCGCATACTTGTTTCAACCGTCTGGATCTGCCGCCGTACAAGACCTACGAAGCACTCAACGCCAAGCTTCTATGGGCCGTCGAAGAGACCGTCGGATTCGGACAAGAGTAGAGAGAGAAAGGAAAGGCACGGGAAAGACAGTGCAGGGTTTTCATTATTCATTATTCAGTTGGCTAGGAACACGGTAGAGCTGAGCTGAGCTGAACAAAGACAGAAATGGGAGGAAGGTTTTTATCATGCATGCTCGATTGATTTTGTGTTTTCTCGTCAACGTTACAAGATTCAAGAGATTGCAAATGTGGAATATGTTGAATGCTTGTCTCATTCTCATCTTGGATCATTGCTTCAGTAAGGGAAGGAAGGAAGTTGCATTTTTCCCTTTGCACAATCGCTAAGCTCAAACTCGTTTCTTTTTTGGTAATTACCCTGCAGGGTGAGATGGCCTCTGCTCTCAACAGCACAGTTTTCTGTACAAAGGTTTATTCTGATCTTACTATTTCTTCCAATGCTCGCTCGATTATGAGAGCTTTCCATCATGTATAGCTTCATGTATTCAAGATTTTGTAATACTCTGAAGAGGTGCACAATGTTCTGCTTTTCTATTTTCGAAAGTTCCCAAGTCGAAGGTGGGGATGGGGTGACCCTGTTCGAATGTTCTGCAGCATCAGGATTACGCTGCAGTGATTTTGGTTCGAGGTCATTGCTTGCGTGCGTGAACCAATAGTCCCAAGAAGTTCGACTACAGTGGTCTTGTTTAGCTTGCGATGATATTGGTTGTTGAAAGGCAGAGCAAAAGCTCACAAGTAACCACAA
>ERZ794946.423-NODE-423-length-17336-cov-4.499508_pt1 | contig 17336 bp, 17 predicted proteins | sample MGYA00433072_ERZ794946 | MGnify/ENA primary metagenome ERZ794946 (study PRJEB30137, sample SAMN04331413) | food metagenome | isolation source: Y3 must sample point D1 replicate A | place: Australia: South Australia | collected 2014 ...
GTAACATACTCGTATTGGTGGACAAAACCGCGAGACATCGAGACACCTTCAGAGTCATACATCATTACTCCGTACACTGTCACTATCGCTTTTGCTCATTGGCTTGTCATTACAAAGTCGTATATCCGAGAATTTAGGCAACCATTTCGGTAACGGGAATGTCAAGAGTATCTTGATGGGTACCTGTCAGAAGAGCGTTAGCACCGTCTGTAGCAGGAGTGGAGTAAGGCAGATCATGTCTCACCTTTGCCCTCTTCAGCAAGATAATTGAGGACGAGATTAGGTGTTCCGTTGCCATAAGCGGTGACGGTACAATACAGAGGGCATGGTCCGACGCTGTTATACTACGTCAGTAATCCACATTCGTTATCATATCCAGGGGTGATCTCCTACGCCGTATCTTTGTAGTATCTCTGGAGACGCAGAGTGGTACCATCCCATCTGAAGTTGAGATCTCTATTGGCACAAGGAAAGAAGTTGTTCGGATCTTCGACCGAACCAAGCACAGAGCGCGAACAGGTTGTGTTCATCTGCAGACCAGCATTGTTGTCGACAAGATTGAAAGCAATGGAACTGTTCTTGGCACCATTGAATCCTGTAAAGACGGCCAGTCTTGAAAGATGCCAGGGCTCGCTTTCGGCCAGACGTTTCTGGTGAGGAAGAGCCGCGACACTAGTCAGGAGAGTCGCGGCAGCGGCCAGGAGAGCTAGAGGGAGTTGCATGGTGGCTGTGTCGGGAGGAGTTGATTGCAGATTGATAAGTTTGTCGGGACGTCGAAACAAGAAGCAAAATGATGTTGAAGATCAACAAGTCTCTGAACGAACCTGTAGATGTGAGAGGAATTGTTGCTCCGTTCAAAGTGGAAGGTTCGATGGAAAGCGTCTGGAGAATTGCTCTTTATGTCTGCAGCATCCTGGACCAACCTTGCAAGCGAAAAGTATGGTGATGGTCTGCAAACATTACATCGTCACAATCTGCCTGGCCTGACCGCCGGATGCATGCAACATGACCACATGTTGATCACGGAGCTTCAAGTCGACACCCGCCTTTTTTCGTTTCTACGATCTTGCCCTCTGATCGGCGTCAGACAAGCAGGAGAGGCAGCCGCGATGAACAAACGATGTTACTGCCAGCTTTGCCGCGAACAGATTCTGTCGTCGTACGTCTGTCTTGGCTTGTATGTCTTGCGACGTGTGATGCTGAACTCGGCGAGCTTGAAGAGCATATTGCCTCGATAGACAAGTGGTGAGAAGCCGAATGCGGTCAGGAACCTCCTCGTTACGAGATGACCCACATGTCCTTCCCCGCCTCCATGCAGGAACATAAAGTGTGACTTAGAGATGCCAAGAAGTTCAGCTATTCATAGCTCCAGTGTTGCCTACATTCATCTCATGGTTACCTTGTTGACAGATCCGTCTCTCTTGTTATTCTAAGACCTGAACGATATGATTTATAGGTGGTGATTGTGCCAAGGTTTCGTGGCATTCCGCAGAAATGGGGACCGGCGGTGAGGACTTTGAGCAGCACTGAATTGGCGGTGACACACCTTACAGTAGGACAATGGAGTAACTCGTTCAATCAATCAATGCATACAATCATACTCTAATTGCGCGTGATCCGCGAAATTTTATGAGGAGAAAGGAACGTACACCCGATGGTCTCGAAACCTTTGTACACCCAATACCGGTCCAACTCTGTGCGCTGGTAGAAGCAAGCCAAGTCTATAGTGTTTGCGAGAGAAGTAGAAAATCATATCGTGTAGTTTACAAAGCAAGGAAAGTGAATAGAACAAGTTGTGAACGTGACTGGGTATCGGAAGAAGTGTGTGGTGCACTGCAGCAAATCGCATATTAATCACAGAGTATGCTGGACCGGTGCTTTGAGTAGAAGCCAAGCGGTCGATGGAAGACGGATTGATCAAGGCTCGGTCATGAACATCTTGAAGACTGGGTTGTTGGTCTCCTCGACATAACCATAGCCCAGCTCAGTCAAGAAAGAGTTCAGATTCTCCTCTTGGCCTTGTGGGCATTGGATGCCGGCCAAGACCTTGCCGATGTCTCCACCATGGTTTCTGTAATGGAAGAGAGAGATGTTGAATCCTGGCTGCAAGGTTGTCAAGAACTTGAACAAAGCACCTTGACGCTCAGGGAACTCGAAGGCGAAGACGCGCTCGTTCAAGGCCTTGCTACGGCCACCGACGAGGTAACGGATGTGAGACTTGGCAGTCTCGTTCTCTGAGATATCAACAGCAGTCATGCCTTCTTTGGAAAGACGGTGGATGAGATCGGCGAGATCGTGCTCGCGAGTGTTGGCGTTCAAACTGATACCGATGAGGACGTTGGCCTCGGTTGGCGAAGCATAGCGGTAGCAGAATTCAGTGACAGACATGGGATGGACAGCCTTGACCAAAGCAGCAAAGGCACCAGGCCTTTCCGGAATGGCGACCATGAGCAAAGCCTCCTTCTTCTCACCAATAGCAGCACGTTCGGCGACAAAGCGCAGACGATCAAAGTCCATGTTGGCACCAGAAGCAGTAGCAACCAACTGGCGTTTGGGGTCCGAGCTGGGGTTCTGAGCAACGTACTTCTTCAAACCAGCAAGAGCAAGAGCACCAGCAGGCTCAAGAATGGACCGAGTATCGTTGAAGACATCCTTGATGGCAGCGCATGTCTCATCGGTTGTGACCATGATGACATCGTCGACAACTTCGCTAGCCAGACGGAAAGTCTCCTCTCCGACCGTCTTGACGGCAGCACCGTCGGCAAACAGACCGACTTCCTTCAAAGTGACACGCTTGCCCAGCTTCAGAGACTGGACCATGGCGTTTGCATCGTATGTTTCGACACCGATGATCTTGACGTGAGGCGCAATTCTCTTGATGTAGACTCCGATACCGGCGATCAGTCCTCCTCCACCCACACAACAAAACACAGCCTCAAGTTTGGTCAGATCGGCTTGACGTACAATCTCCATACCAATGGTACCTTGACCAGCAATGACATAAGGGTCGTCGAAGGGGGGGATGTTGGTCAGACCGTGGGCCTCAGCAAGACGGGCGCATTCGGCCTTGGCCTCGTCAAAATCGTTTCCATGCAGAACGACGGCACCACCAAGTCGCGAGACATTTGTGTGTTTGATAGCGGGTGTTCCAAGCGGCATGGTGATGGTTGCGGGCATCTTGAGCTTGCGCGCCGAGTATGCGACACCCTGGGCGTGGTTGCCAGCCGAGCAAGCGACGACACCCTTCCACTTCTCTTGCGGACTCAGATGAGCCATCTTGTTGTATGCTCCGCGCAGCTTAAAACTGAAGACGGGAAGTAGGTCCTCGCGTTTGAGGAAGACCTGGCTTTCGAGACGATTGCTAAGGTTGACAGCATGTGTGAGGGGAGTCTGCTCAATGACATCGTAGACGCGCGAGGTGAGGATGAGACGGAGGTAGTCTGGATAGCCATTGGGCAAGAGGAAAGACTCGGGCACTCCAGCGTCAATTGCCTTTTGTCGGGGGTCCTGCGACGGTGGAGATGGGTTTGTTGCGTATTCGGTCAACGAGAGCGAGTTGGGCTTGGGCGTGACAGGCTCCTGCGCCTCCTGGCCTGACGTTCCGTTTTGTGCCATGTCTGTCGAGACGGAAGCTACGGGATTGAGGAGGAGGAATTGCGACGAGGAAGGAGCGATTGAATGGCGTGAGCGATGAGCTGCGGAAGTCGCTCGGATGACTCTTTGGGAAACGGCAGCAGCAGCTCCAGATAGTCCACAGGGCTGAAGGCGGTGTCGGAGGTCCCGCAACGCTCGGGCCGTCAACATCATCATCGACTTTTGGTTGTAGCTTTTGGCCAATCACGCCGAGCTCGACACACAGTTAACCGTCAATCGACCAGCACTCTCTTCCCTCTTGTCTCTGCCCGACCACGGAGAAGCGTACATATATACCCCTCCGAATCTTGTATCAGCCCACTGTAGTCGTCCGAAATCTCGCCGCCCATCATGAACAGTGCGCCGCCGCCTTCGTCCTTTGACAATGATGCGTAAGTCACCAGAGATGGCCTGCTTCTGAAGTCATTGGTATCTGACCAGTACCAGCGACTTCTACGAGGAGAGTAGATGGCAGAAGCTGCGCCGCAGAATTGTAGAAGAGCCTCTCATCCCGCTCGGTTGCGGTCTGACCGTCTGGGCTCTCTACGAAGCTACCAAGTCAATGAAGTCTGGTGACCACGCAAAGACGAACCGCATGTTCCGCCGTCGTATCTACGCCCAGGGTTTCACTCTGCTCGCCATGGTTGCTGGTTCCGCTTACTGGGAGAAAGATCGCAACAAGCGCAAGGAGTACAACGATTTGGTTGATGAAAAGAAGAAGAAGGACAAGCGTGATGCTTGGATCAAGGAGCTCGAGGCTAGAGACGATGAGGAGAAGGAGATTGCTGCTATGAAGAAGCGTTTGGCCCAGGCCAGAGGCGCAGAAGAGAAGCGCCTGTCCGAAGAGAAGGCCAGAGCTGTTGAGGCCAAGATTCAGTCCGACACATCAGGAATTGTCCGCAGCGTCTTGGAGGCTGGCGAAAGCAGATATGATTCCCCTCTCATGAACGCTGCCAGGAAGCTGTGGCAATCCAGGTCATAATCATCTTTTCTCATACCATCTTACGGCGTTTGGAGCTTGAGCGTTGGCTGGCTTTGAGACCCATCTGGGCTTGTCTATTCTACAAAATTGTACATATACCACTCTGTATTATATCATCTGTAAACTTTCTGTAATGTCTGTCGCATGCGTGATGGTGATTTTGTCGACTCGAAGCCCGCCAAGCATCCGATGCGCGAGGCCTCGGTCAGGCGAATGCTCTTCAATACCAGACTCAGCATCGACAAGATGGGAAAGTGTGTTCAATAGCGTTCGGAGTTGCTGTGACTGCCTTTTCCCTCAGTACTTGCCGTCTTGATTGCTCCTCGGCGACTACCGCGGCTGGAGATTTCGTACATCGCAGGCAACACATCATCCTTTCCGACTGCAGACACCTCTTCATTCTTCTCAGCTCGGCAACAAACATCAAATATGATTGATCGTTGGAGGGTCACTGATTTGCTCTGTTGATTGTCCGTTTCTCATTCCAAGCATGCCTTCTAATGCTCCATCGTTATTTTCGCGCCCATGGGTATTGGTCACTACAGGCTTCATCGCGGCATACAGCTCTTATGTTATCTGGTCAAATTGGCCTTTAGAAGACACCTCCGCCAACCTACGACGACGTGGCGCTGTTAGGGCTCGTAATCACACACGCGATCGCACAAGGATATGGGCCTCATCCCCGTCTGAACCATCCCTTCCCTTCGGACTGTTGAATGTTGATTTTGAAGGCCGTAAGTATCTTCATTCGATTACTCACAATTGATAACTGACCTCTCTAGTTCTCGTCAGATTTCCAAATGGGCCCGCGCCACCTACCGTAGTCGAGATTCAAGAAGCCTTGAACATCCCAAACTCAAGCGCTTTCGATCTGACCATCAAAATTCAAGAGGCTGCTCTCAAGGCCATCTTTGCGATATTGATTCAGCCTGATGAGAATCTGTCTACTGAGCAGTTGGAAGCCTCGAGGGATCTCCGGGAGCTGGTCCCTCTTTTGCGGCAACCTAACATTGATGAGCTGCTTGCTAAGATCCACATGCTCTGCTCAGGATCATGGAAATTCCATCAAGCGGCTGTTGCCAGAGCCTTCGCTGACATCTGTGGCCTTGAAAGTCTGCCAATGATCCCCGACGATACAGAACGGGGTCTTAGTGAGACCTCTGCTGATTCGGATCATCAGGACGACAGGGAGCCTGCTCAAGGGTATCTATTATCAAAGCACATCCGAGTGCTAAAGGCTGACTGTGCAATAGAGTCAAGAGCTTGGTGTACAACATAGCTCAGGAAGAGGCGATGCGTCGTCTTTATGTCCACACTGGTATCAGGTGTGAACAATGTGGTCAGTATCCTATACTCGGTGTCCGCTGGCACTGCAATAATTGTCCTGACTTCGACCTTTGCTCGACATGCGAATCCCATCCGATGCACCCCAAAACTCATCTCTTCACTAAAATTAAGGTCCCTCTTTCTTATCTGGGCCAGAACCACCAGGTCTCTGAACCCTGGTATCCTGGCGACTCGATGACAGAATGGCCAGCTTTGAAGAGTTCGCTCAAGAGGGAATTGGCTACTGAATCAGGCTTTGATGATTTGACTATCCAAGTGTTCTATGATCAGTTCGAATGCAAAGCCAACGTTCACTATCCAGAGGTATGTAATCGTTCCTACCTCCAGACGCTAAGAGGAGATGCCTTCTGCTCAGTGCAGTTCGCACTAATCTAGTTGCCTTTCTCTAACTGTCTTTAGGATCCAATGCAGATTGGCCTTGCTGTCGACCGACATGCTTTTAACAAGGTCATGACATCTCCGACCTGGGAACGTCCTGTCGAACCTAGTTTTCTCTACGACCGCATGTTCAACTTCTACGACACTGACAACAATGGGCTCATCGGCTTCAAAGAATACATACTAGGCATGGCTTACCTTCGTCGCACTAGTAAGCGGACCTCGATGGATCGAATATTCCTCGGTTATGATGTCGATGGTGACGGATACATCAGTCGTCGAGATTTTTTGCGTATGCTTAGTGCGAAATACGCTGTTCAGAAAAACATTGTAGGTGACATGATCAGAGCTGCAGAGTACGACATGGTCAGCTACGGCGCCAAAGTCGTTCATTCCAGTCAACCGATCAGTGCAGCTTTCGCACAGGAAGATGTTCCTCCTGGACAGACGAGAGCGCCCACCATGAAGATACTTGATCGCTTTGGGGAGAACCAAGTACGACCAGACGCGGGACCATTTAATTCGGCAGTGTTGCCAGATGGGCTGGAACTGCCAGACTCAAGTCTTGTTAGCACTGTGGCTCATCGTTATGGTATTGGTACTCTGTCACCAAGCTTAGCTCATACCGATACATCGCCCCTGGAGTACCTCACAGAATTCACCAACAATCTCAACCGATCCGATAGTGTGGCGGTCGACGGTGTAGAAACTGAAGGAGTACACCGATACATGGTTGAGACCGACTCTCGACGAACACGCGGCCAAACTACGTTAGAGGACCCAGAAAAAAGGTGGCATCAAGATCTCATGGATATGGCTCAAGGAATGATTCCAGCAGTGCAAAATTCTGATCAACGCGCATGTACGGTTGAAGGAGATCTAATACCCGACCTATCTGAAGATATACTCGAGAGAGGCCGTGCCTACGACGTCCCTGTGGCAGAGAAAGACTTCGGTACAGAAGTAATCTTCCAGGTCGTCCAAGAAGGACTCAACGAGCTGATTGATCCTATCTTTGCGAAGAAAGAAAAATTGGCAGAGCGTGTACGGAAAACTCGAGAGGAGCGCCGTCGCTTCCGAAAAGAAATTGACGAGTATGTTCAAGAAGCGAACGCGCATCGAAAAGAATTAAGCGTCGGCTCTGAAGTGGACCCTCTTATGGCTATTGCGAATGCTGCGAACGACCAAGCGCACTGTGACATCGAGGAAGAGCATGATGAAGTTGACCTCGGCAATACGTTGCTGCATGTGGAATCTACTGATGAAATTGAGGGATTACCCACGCCAAGAGAGATTGCCATGGACCTTCAGGAACACATTGCACAACAGAGCGAAACACTCAACGATGATCTGGAAGACCTGGAAACAAATATTCGAGAGCAATCTCTGGATGATCTGTTGGCACAGTCAGGATATATCATCGACTCCTCAAGCGACGTCGATCCGTCGTCCACAACACAACTTGACAGCCCTAGGCCAGACTCGCCATCAACGTCACTCGCAGAGGAACCTCGCCTATCAAGGGAAATTGAGAATGACGCCCGGTTGGACGATATGTTCTCGGACATGCCAGAGTTGGAAGACATGCCCTCCAGCGAGAGCAACAATTCGCCGAATGCTGCGTCCTCGACGAATTCTGACAGTCTCTCTCCTTCGACAAATCACTTGCAAGCTCCATTCTCGACTCCAAACACAGACTTGACGTCAGCAGTGTTCCCTTCATTCACCCATAGACAGTCTGAGAAGACGGGGCAGTCCGGAATACCCTCCAGAGAGAGACTAAAAGAGCTTGCTCGACTCGATGAAGAAGAAAAGGAAATTGTCTTGCGTGGCGGTGGTGGGAGGTTGAACCTGCAAGAGTTTGAAAAGATCATTCGTAGTGACAAGAAGGGTCTGTTGAAGGGTGTTGTTGAGGGCTGGCTCGAGTGGGCAGAGTTTTGAACACTAACATCATTCTATTACACTCCCTGATCATAAGTAAAGACAGTTCATTTCAATTCCAATACATATTCGTTCTACCGATGCGACCCATTTCCTGTTTGGCTAGCTGTGCGAAGAACTCCATTGTATTTTGCTTCTGCTTGTCAATCCTTCGTTCATGTGGTGAGCCAATATGCAATGTATCCAACTCCGCATTCACCATTTCCTGATGACAAGTTCATCACAACCAGAGCATTGACGTACAGTATCACTGATCTCATAGTCCCACTTATTACTCTTCCCCCCTGTCCGTCCATTACACCTGCATCTATCACCTTCTCCACGCTTGTTACTTCTCAGTCTTGCCAATTCGACCCAACAATCTACGCAAAGCCATTGTGGAAGGCCGATCAAGCATGTGCAATTATCCATCTCTTGATCTTCTTCGATCTCGATATTCCAGTGTTCGGATATGTGTTCGACACATTTGGTGCAGAGGGGGAACAAACCTTTGTCGCGGATCATGTGGTTTCTTTCGTGTTTGGTGAGGTTGTAGGCGGGGTCTTTATGGTGACAGTCTGTGCAGACGTAATGAGGGTTCGAGGCTTTGTGTTTGCCTGATTGACAGCGAGCGACATCGTCGTTGTGGGTGATGTTCTCAAATGACTTGGTTGCATCGTCGCATCTGCCTTTGATGGTAGTGGGAATGGGATAATGCGGCACGACATTATTCTTATGGGCGAGCATGTAAGCATGACCTTTGGCTTCAGATGATGGTGTGTTAGAGACGCTTTCGGAATCCGGTCGGACTGGAGGTATACTTCCATCACCATCCTGCCTGGCAAGAACAATTTCCCAGCCTACAGGCGAGAGAGTGATGATGTCCTTGCCTCCAGGGCCTCGAGCCGTTCCGAGAACAACTCTCTGCCTTTTGGCATATTCTTCAAGAAGATCAAAGGGCACTGTAGTGGCTTGGACCACAACAAAGGGCCGAAGTTCACCATTCCTTTCTTTGCCACCTTTTCTGAATGTCGTCCAAATCTCGTTGTCGTCGCCTCTGACGAGGTCGTGGATGAACGGTGGCACCTTGTCACCAACTGACTTTGGGAAATCACGATGCCCCTGCATCCACTCCTTGACGGCTTTGGGAGGAACCTCACTGACAAGCAGCCAGACTTCCTGTGCAGTAGGCGAGTTGTACAATAGTCGGACTTCGTCGTCAGTCTCATCTTTGTCGGCACCTGTGATACTTCTTCCGGGCGTCCTAACAGAGCTATCCCTGTTACGTTGATTATGGTCGTTTCCATCCGGATCCGATTTGTCAGAGCCGTTTGTCTTTGAGTTCCTGGGCGCATCTGGTCTGAACAGGGTGGGTACGCGACCGCTCTTTCTGCCACTACCCATACTGAGGAGGTTGTGAATGTAAGCCTGCGTGTTGGGGGAAATCCAAGATCGTATCGAGAGGATAACCGCACTATGTATGAATGGATATCTTGGAGCAAGAAGGTTCCATTCACAACACGTCAATGAATGGGAAAGCAGGAATTCAACAAGGGGGTGCTTCTGGAAGGTACTTTGTGACAATAGACAGTTCAGTTGTTGGAACCACCCAGATGGATAAGATAGACTTGGAAGACCGCAGTGATGCTTTGTCGAGATCAATGGGCGTTGGCTCTGAGAAGTACATATTCCTCTCCACTTCATTCTTGGTCTCGTAAGATTGGCGTTGTCCAGATTGTCAAAGGGCAGTTGCGATGAGCTCGAAAGACATTATCGGGCGTTGGTAATTGCTTGGCGGTTGCCATCTAGACAGCTGAAAAAAATCATGCAAGGTAATAGGATTCGCGCCGGAATTATGGCTTCCGTATGTAGACTGCTTGTCCATTAGCTGTCAGAAGGCAAGTTGCTTTTTAGGGTTGGGACGACCACTGAGAGCGACACTTCTTTGCGATCTCTGCGGACAGTTAGATCACGACCAAAAACATTGTGCCTTTTTATAGCTGATTCGATGCCAGCAGTCTGCGTTTGAGGATCCTGGTTCTATTGTGATGTTTAATGCCTCTACATCCGCATTACTCGCTCGAGATACAAGCAAATATTCATCCCAGAGAAGAACCCCCAGAGCACTCGACCGTCTCTCCGGTTATCCATCTAGACTGCTCGCTGGCCAAGAACACTGCCAGACCAGTCAAGTCATCTGTGTGAGCCAGACGGTGGTCAATAGCTTGCTTGTTCTTGAACATTTCCAGGAGCTCGTCCGAGAAGTGAGAGTTGATGTCGGTAGGGAAGAAGCCAGGGTTGATGGCGTTGGCAGTGATACCGTGGGACTTGCCCAGTGAAACAGCCCAGCACTTCATCATTGCGTTAACGGCTGCCTTGCTCGCGCAGTAGATGTCCATGTTAGGACTGAACCATGTGGAAGCCATGGACGAGATGACCACAACACGGCCGCCTCGAGGCATGTGCGGAGCAATCGACTTGACCAGCGCTGCCGGAGCGCGAACATTGATCGCCATCGTTCTTTCCATCTCAAGTCAGCACACGAAAGCTGCCAAGCGTCGAAAATCGACTTACCTGTCGAAAAGATCTGCGTCGAATTCTAGTGTGTGGTTCTCTTTGAAGATACCAGCATTAGAGACCAGAATGTCAATCTTCTCAGTGTTGAAGCCTTTCAGTGTCTCGCGCAAAACAACTTCGCCGCAGTCTGCCTTGACCAGGTCTGTCTGAATCAAGATGGCCTTACGACCCAACTGCTCGATTTCCTTCTTGACAGCCTCTGCTGATTCCGTGCTCGAGGGCGATGCATAGACAATTGCGATATGAGCACCTTCCTTGGCGTAGGCTTTGGCAATGGCAGCGCCAATGCCACGCGAAGCGCCGGTGACAACCGCGATCTTATCCTGGAGAGACATTGTGTGTGTGGTGTAGGTGTGACGTTCAGAAGAGGTCAGATTGGCTGGGGTGAAGAAGTGTCGAAGAATCTCAATGTCTGGAGCTAAGCTGCGTAATATAGTCTGGTACTCTACTCCGAGTCACGTCCGGTTTCGGTGATAACCCTCGGTGTTTGAGATATAGAAGCTAAGCCCCATATCTGTTATAGCTTCCTACCTCCTATAGAAGTTGGCATCTTGTTGTTGTTTGTATCGAAGCTTTTGACGGTGCGCGGTCAGGCGTCCTTGTCTGTGCAGTGGCCACTCTAGCGAGTCATTTTCAACATTGTGCATCACCTCAGGTATCATACTCGATATCCGAGGATGATCGCACAGAAGGCGAGGGACGAACGGTTTTATGATGATCCAATTAAGCAAAGCGAAGATAGATTAAGAGTGGCAGAGCACAGAAGACCCCTCCATGGGGACTCGTTTCGCGATTCGTTTTCCGAACATCTGCCGATGCCTCGGCGCACTTCTTCGCGAAGAACAACAAACACGTCTTCCTCGTTACATCGCTCCTGTGCAATGCCTATCGATGACCTAAAAGCAGTAAAACAATCTGACACTAGAAGTTTATGAAAGACGTCGTATGACCTTAGCTGAACCTCAGCCAGTAATATGGCGTCAATCTTGCTCGCCGAGCGAACGAGCTCACACAAAGTTTGGCACCAACCCACGCAATTGTCAATGGTCGATAACCTTGAAGATGAACCTCTCATATAAGATGGCCGCTCACGTCGCGTTTCCGTGGTCTGTAGGATCAGCCTATGCGAATAGCTGTTGCCAAAACTCGCATTTCCTCATCGTCACTCGTCTCCGTAGACATGTTTGAACGACAAACCTCGGAGAAGCGTAATGACAGTGTGACCGTCAATCCCCATGAATATAGCAATGGCCACAACAACTGGAACAAGCCGCCGACAGTAGTGTCGTCTGATCAAACCGAGATAAGACCTATTACTAGGCGCAACACCTCTGAGGGCGCCAAGTCCTCTCGAGTCCGTAGGGTTCTTCAACACGACGATAGTTACTGGCTGGAGTGTGGTGTTGGTGGAAGCTTTAGCTCACAAGGGCCAGAATGCTCATTCGTCTGCAAAATAATGCCAACCGCCAACCAGGTTTCAGACGAGCATGCACTGTCCAACATCGAACAATGCTGTTGGCGAATTACTGAGGATCTCAATTCTCATCGAAGCGAGTCCGATCATCATTTCTGTCGGTGCGACTTTGAACACATCCGGACTTATACACAAGGAAAGCCAGGCACCTGTCACACTGGAAGCAGATATTTCTCGAAGTTGGTCTGGAAAGGCATGCAACAACACGATCAACTATGTCAATGCGGCTGTTTTGACTATGAATCATCCATGCAACCAAGAGTTATACCAAATTGGAAATATCACCCAGGATACGGATGCAAATCATATTGGGCCCGCCGCATCAAACACCCCAGAGGGTTCTACTGGCTGCAATACGGCGTCAGTAGCGGCCCCAATACCGATGGCCCCGACTGTTCTTTTATATGCAAGTTGATTCCAAGAGCAGAAGAGACGCACACAAATTTGGCCAGCATACAAGCCTGCTGCGAGCGGGTAGTTGAAGAATTGAAAGTCCATCGAGCCGATGAGCGGTACAGCAGTAGGTGGCAAAGTCCATCATGTACTTGCGACTTTGAATTCATCAGAAACAATTCGCGGGGCCAGGCTGGCGTGTGCTGCTCTGAATGGTGCAAGAGAGCAAGTGCCGAAGTCGTCTGGTTGGCAATGAATCGACACGACCGGCTCTGCTCATGCGGCTGCTTCAACTTTCCAACCAGGCAGCCATCTTCCGCCGACATGCCATCGTACAGTGGCTGGAAACGCCATCGCAAATCAAAGCCTTACTGGAGTCGTGAGGTCAATTTCGATGATGGAAGGTTATGGATGCAATACGGCGTTAACAGCAACTCCGACCCAAGCGCTGAGCCGGACTGCATCACAACCTGCAAGCAGACATTCACCACGGACGGAGGTCGGAGACAGGCCAGGAAGCATTGCAAAAACGCTGCTGCCAGTCTGGCGTCTCATTTGAAATTTGCAAGGTCTTGTGCATGCGATTTCGAATCTCTGATACTTGGGCAAGAGTGCTCTTCGAAGCACACACTATGGTGGAAGGGGCGCGCGACTAAAAATGTTCGTGCGGCCATGAAAAAGCATAACAAGTGCTGCGCATGTGATTGCTTCGAGTTTCTGTAGATGACAAGCCTTGAGCTCCAACTCTGGGAAAGCGCGGTCGAGGTGGTTTGCCACGTGGTAGCCATTGCGAGTCTCACAATGGCCGATCATCCCTGAGTATGTTCCACCCTGCGGAAAGACACAATTGAATCTACGAATTATCAGCGGCAAGCGTGAGGATCATATTGGACCGATCTGTAATGTGTTGTATCGACTCAGAGTATTCACATCTTCTTGTCCTTCGGGCGAGCTGTCTGAGCAGGTCTCCGCTCAGCACAGACAATCCTCGAGCACCAACTCTTATCTAACACTATTTCACTCAATACGATGACTCAGTGAATGCCGAAGGCTTGGAACAGTCATTTTCTGGACCAGCCATCAGTCCTACACACCGACCCATCCCAACTACTCTGTTCCCCATTCTACGCCTCAAAATATCCCTTGTCTCGCTGCAAGCTTTGGATGCTAGGCAAGGGAATAATGCACAAATCTGTGGCTTGCGCTGTCTAGACATAGCCTTTGGTGGGCGCTGTATGCCTCTACGGAGTATACAACGACAGGCAAACACTTTCGCATTGAACGACCACATACCTTGCCTCAGCCGCTGTCCGTTCCAATGTCACAACCAACGCAAAGATTACAAAACTCATGGATTATCACATCGCCGTCATGGGAAGAGTGGCAGTATCAGAAAGCTTATGAAGGTGGTAGCAACGTGCACATCGACAACATGATGGAAGCTGCTGGCCTCGAGGCGGTCAAAAAACATTTTTTGAGGATCAAGGCCAAAGTAGAAACGAGTGTTCGGCAGGGAGTCAACCTTCGGAATGAAAGCTTCGGGGCAGTATTCCTCGGGAACCCTGGAACTGGAAAAACAACTGCTGCTCGACTATACGCCCAGTTCTTGATATCTTTGAGGATACTTCCCGGATCGAGATTTGAAGAGGTCACCGCCGCTCGCCTTGCCACCGAAGGTGTCAAATGGTTCGAGACGCTCATCGAAAAAGTCTGCCGCAAAGGCGGAGGGGTAATCTTCATCGACGAAGCATATCAGCTAGTTTCTAGCGGCAACACTTCAGGTGAAAAAATACTCGACTTTCTTCTGCCGGAAGTAGTGAAACGACGAGGGGAAGTCGTTTTTATCCTTGCCGGATACCGGAAGCAGATGGAAACGCTAATGGCTTACAACCCTGGTTTTCAAAGTCGTTTTCCTCATCAATTTCAGTTCCAGGACTACGAAAATGCCGAACTTCTGCATATCTTTAAGTTGCAGCTTAGGACGCTCTTTGGTGGTCGGATGAATGTAGAGGGCGGTCCTAACGGACTTTACTGCCGTGTTGTTGCACGTCGCATTGGTTACGGTCGTGGACGTGAAGGCTTCGGCAATGCACGCGCTGTTGAGATAGCTCTCTCCAGAATCCGTGATCGACAAGCCCAAAGGTTGATGCTACTCAGACGCCAGGGTGGTCAGCCAGATGATATGATGCTCACCCAATCTGATCTCCTCGGACCTGAACCGATCGGAGCTCTCGCAGACAGCGCAGCCTGGAAGAAGTTGGACAGCATGACTGGGCTGGATGCTGTGAAGCAATCCGTCAAGGCATTCCTCGAGACGACTCAATACAACTATCACCGAGAGCTCGAAGAAAAGCCGATTCTGGAGTTCAACCTTAACAAAGTCTTCTTAGGCTCACCTGGAACCGGAAAGACCACGGTAGCGAAACTTTACGGCCAGATTTTGGTAGACATTGGCTTCCTTTCGGATGGAGAAGTCGTGGTCAAGAACCCATCGGACTTTATTGGCGATGTTATAGGAGCGTCTGAGAAGTTGACAAAAGGCATCATCGCCTCGACCGTTGGCAAGGTGCTTGTCATAGATGAGGCGTATGCCTTGAATCCCAAAGCATCGGGCTCGAACACCGGCAGCTTCAAGACCGCTGTGATAGACACCATCGTGGCTGAAGTTCAGAGCATGCCTGGCGATGATCGCTGTGTTATTCTGATAGGCTACAAGGATCAGATGGAAGATATGCTGCAATGCGTCAATCCTGGTTTAAGCCGACGATTTCCTTTGGGAGATGCATTCGACTTTGAGGATTTCACCATTCAGCAGCTTGAGGAGATATTGCTAGCTAAGCTCGTACAGCAAGGTTACAATGCAACAGACCAGGCGATCAAGGTTGCTTTGGAAGTACTTGATCGCACACGTAATCGTCCCAACTTTGGCAATGCTGGCGAGGTAGATATTCTTCTCAACAGTGCCAAACTTCGGCATCAGCAGCGAATGAGCAAGAATAAGACGACTAAAGGCTCCCTGTTGGAAGCCGTTGATATGGACCCTGAGTTCGACCGCGGTCAACAAGCCACAACCAACACGCGGCAGTTGTTCGAGGGCTTGGTCGGCTGCGACGAATCCGCCGCCAAGTTTGCAGGCTATCAAAGAATAACTGCCAACGTCAAGGCTCGCGGTTTAGATCCTCGCGATTACATCCCTTTCAACATGCTATTTCGTGGGCCACCTGGCACAGGAAAGACAACGACTGCCAGGAAGATGGGTCAGATTTACTATGACATGGGGTTCCTTGCCAAAGCCGAGGTTATCGAAGCTTCCGCAACCGACATGGTCGGCGAGTATATCGGACAAACTGGACCGAAGACCAAAAAGCTGCTTGAGAGAGCTTTGGGCAGAGTACTCTTGATTGACGAGGCGTACCGACTGGGAGAGGGCAGATTCGCTCAAGAGGCACTGGACGAGCTGGTTGATTGCTTGACAAAACCCCAGTTTGAACGACGTCTGATCGTCATACTGGCTGGCTACGACAAAGACATCAACCGACTCATGTTACAGAATCCGGGTCTGACCAGCCGATTCCCTGATACTCTGAACTTTAGAGGTAGCAAACTCTGTTTTCATTTCTATAAGAACCACACTAACTCTCACGCTCATAGATTTTACCCCAAGCGAGTGCCTCGAGCTCTTCGGCAATGAAATTCAAGATCTTCTACAGCGGGTTAACATCGAAGTTCCTTCCGTGTCATCTCGTGATTCCGCACGGCTCTTGAAAAGGTTCGAGCAACTCTCTGGCACTGCGAACTGGGCCAATGCCCGCGACGTCAAGTTTCTCGCCAATTCGGTATTCCGTCAACTCATGCAAGGCGAAGACTCGTCATCCGGGCAGCTTACTTTGACAATGCCACTTATCTCACATGTGGTCGACAACATGCTCGCCGAGCGCGTTGGTCGAATGACAAACACGTCAAAGCAGGACAAAAGGATTTCTGACGAACCGCAAGAAGCAATGGATTCAGGTGACCCGCCAATCATCTTCAACTGCAACACCACAGCTACGAGCAATCCCAAGGCAATCAAACCTGTCATCCCACAAACAGAGAAATTGCCACCACCACCGCCATCAAATGAGTTGTCAAAATCACCACCTAGACATGACACCCGTGACCTAGGTGTGAGTGACTACACTTGGGCCAATCTCAGCCACAGTAAAACACAAGCCGCTCTCGCAGAAAAAGCCCATCAAGCCAACCTAGCCGAGCTGGCTCGATTAGAAAAACAGAAATCACGTCTGGCACAAAAGGAACGAGAAAAGCTCGAGCGGCTCAGAAAGGAGTGTGAGGAAAGAAACAAGGAAAACCAAAAGGAGGAAGCTGTGCAGAGAAAATTGCGGGACCTTGGAAGGTGCTCACAGGGGTTCCGCTGGACTAAGCAGTCGCATGGATACCGTTGTGCGGGTGGCGGTCACTGGGTTTCCAATGCAGATTTGTAGTTGCTGGGGAATTGTTGAGTCTGGGATACATGTCGATCGGGTTAGGTTAGGTTTAGTTTTCTCCATCTTTGACCGGCAGGGTCTATGATAGATCGTCAAAAATGCACGATGATGTTGGCTCGTCGTCGAGAGAGAGATTACTTTCAAG
>ERZ794946.425-NODE-425-length-17324-cov-2.752041_pt1 | contig 17324 bp, 14 predicted proteins | sample MGYA00433072_ERZ794946 | MGnify/ENA primary metagenome ERZ794946 (study PRJEB30137, sample SAMN04331413) | food metagenome | isolation source: Y3 must sample point D1 replicate A | place: Australia: South Australia | collected 2014 ...
GATTGGATATTGGTTTTGTATATGTCTCGATTTCCTCTTCATTTGCTTCATCAAAATCATCTACCCATGGCTGCATGTAGACAGGTCCATTCTCAGCCATTGGAGTTGTGGGCTCAGAGTCTGCAGGTGGCGCCTCGACAACGAAAAGTCCGTCATCAGCAGGGCTACTGCTCGATTTTTCATCCTCTTTGCTCCGGCGCTTGGGCAAGGGTGGCGGAGGGACTGCGTGTTTCTGGCTATGAAACGACTCGAGAACGGAGGGAGTGTCGCTGGGCTTAAGAGGCAAATCTGGGGGAGGAATGGGCTTTCTTTTCGGAACAGGAATTGGAGCTGTCTTTGTCTTCTTATCCGGGCGAGGAAGGGGCACACCGGGGGGAGGGAGAGGCTGCCCTCGACCCATTACAAGCGGTCGAGTAGGAGTTTCTTCTGAGGAAGTATCGGTTTTGTCTCCATTGCGTTGCAATGCGTTCCAGCCCCATTTCTTTGCAGTTGCAGCCGCATTTGTTACAGCCGCTAAAGACAATCTTTTAGTCTCAGCTGCTGTTGAAGACTTACTCGAGGACGAAGTTGAATTTTCGCGTCTTGGATCATGACCAAAGGAGCCAAACGATCTCGTTGATAGGGCCTCTGATCTGAGCGAGGCAGCACTTAAGCTCGCTGGACTTGAAGGGTAACTAGCGTCAGAATGGTTGCTAGATTCTGGAATGCCGTTTGAAGCTTGCGGGGTCAGATCATTGTTCATTTCCCTGTCTCCGTCGGACAGAAGCGAGGCCTTTGAGGACGTAGATGACTGACTACCAGGTTTCTCTAACCGAGAAGGCCTTGATGGAGAACCGACCGGTGTCTGGGCGGGGGAATTGCTGTGCGATAGAGCAGCAATCGCTGCCATGGCGTGGCTATGCTCTGGTGGAGACGACGGCTTCATCGCGTCAGCGTTTGTCACGTCGGTGCTAACGATTGGTGAAGAAGCATTCGCAAAGGAACCTGATCGGAGTGCTCTTGGCTTATCGGCACCAGAAGATTGTATATCGATACTTGTGGAGGACCCATTGAGCTTCGTGTTCTTCGAATTTATAGTCGACTTTGCAGATCTACGTGCATAAGCTGTGCTGGGAGGAGATGCCTCAACACTCGGACAGGATGTGCTCTTCTCTACTTGCGGGAGAGCCATAATAGCTTCATTGTGGCCTGCATCCAGATGCTCGACTTCCTCTACATCGCCATCTTGAGCTGCAGCAGTCTGAGGATCTAAGGGATGCTGCCTGTTCCTGTCGTCCGCCCATATCCCCCCTCTCCAAAGCTTGCCCTCGCTGTTATAGAACGGAGAATCGTCCCAATTAGGGAAGACCAGGCTCTCTGCAACCACTTCCTTGATACGGTTTTCAATTTGCCGTAGAATCAAGGTATACGTGATTTGCCTAGAGCTGACGATCGGCTCAATGCTCATATCAATCTTTGGCATGGTCTGGAAAGACATCCATAGGCGGTTCGATGGCGGGGGCTTGACACGGACTAACATGTGGCCCTCAATCCTCTTCACAACTACCGCGAGAAGCAAATTAACTTCTCGTGCCTTGAAGCGAGACCCAAGATCAATTCGAGCAGTAGCCGCCACTTCTATCCGGAAGTTCCCAGAATATTTGACATCCGCTTCCACCACTAGCTCCCCATCCACGGTCAAATCTTTGAGCCGAGGATTTGTGATCACCGGGGCTGCCTCGCCCATATCTATATGTCGTAGCGAAATTTTCGACAGGAATGAGGGAGTCTTGACCCTGGAAATCTTCTTCGTGATCTTAGCCCTCACGAAGTTCTCCACCTCCGTAGTTTTGTACAGAGCCAAAAACACTCTCCCTATCACAGCATTGATCCATCGCGTTTGCAAATGTTCTTCAGATGAGTGTAACCTCTGCACCAGTGTAATAATGTCTTTCACATCGTATTGTAGCGGGATTGGAGGGTTATATTTGGAATCCGGTCTCCTCTCCTGATTTCGGAGGAGTGCGAAATAGAAGTCTTCCTTCTCCGAGCAGTTCTCCGAGAAGAGGAAAAAGGGCTTCGACGCCTTCCCATCTGGCGTGATCTCGCCAACGTCGGTCCTCCGTGACAGGCAAAGTGCGTTCCGTTTGATAAAAAGCTCTCCTTCTGGTGTTTCGTCTCCGCCAGAGTATATGCTAACTTTGTGATGGGCTAACGAAACGACATGGCGGACTTCGAGTTGCTCGTCGTCATCAAAGAGCATAAGGTGGCCGTGCCTGCGCAGATGTCAATCATGGTCCATACTTTCGCCGACCTGAAGCTACCTTAAGACCACGTAGAATACGTTGTTCCCTCGTTTCACACCCTTATTTTCGATAGGGCTATTGACGGGTTTCCTGTCGAAGATACTCCTGTACATAGTCTGGTATACACTGGGACTTGGCGCAGACACCGTGGTAGACCCAGTGGGAGTTGTCCTCTCCGGTGGAAGCGCTCCTACACCACCTGGTACGTATGTTCTTGAAACCGCAAAATACCCAGCAGCTACCTCCGCTTCATGGCCGTCTCGTGGCTGAAACTTCTCCCCCAATGTCTTCTGTGCTCGTTTGATAGCATCGCTGTCGTCGCCTGGCTGCACAGTAGAATCCTCGTCAGTCTCCTGGCTTGTAGTGTCATTGCGGACGGGGAATGACAGGTAGGCATGCAATAGAAGCCCAAGGAGGCAAATCGGGATGAATGTGAGGCCACCAAGTAAGTACACGAGGAAGAGGCGAAGCAGACCGCCCATACTGGCCCAGTGTCTATCGATCGATAGCTCCTGGAAGCGGGGGAGCGCACATCAATAACGTCTCGAATGAGTGCACTCCAGATACGGCAGGGCAAGGTAAATGACGAGCGTGAGGGGTGAAGTCAGTGGGAAGTAGCGAAGTAGCGAAAGGTTCGAAGCTGGTCTGCTCGAGCAAGGTTTGTAGTGAACTTTGGGTTAGTAGTTTGGATCTGGATCTGGATCTGGATCTGGATCTGGATCTGGATCTGAGTCTGAGTCTGAGTTTGAGTTTGAGTTTGATCTGAATCTGAATCTGAATCTTAATCTGTAGAGTACAGTACGTATCAGGGCAGGGCAGGGCAGGGCAGAGTAGAGTAGAGCAGGCTGAAGGTTGCATGTCATAGAGCCGCTACATGCCCGGCCGCCCCGTCGTCCTGGCCTCGCCTTGGCTCAGTTGGTTGGCTGACTTGGCTGTCACGACCGGGGTACCTGATGGGGTGGGGCGGCCGACTCTCGCAGGGGGCAGCCTCAGGCAGATCACCCCGCCGACTTCCAGGTTCCATTGGTTCCAAGGTTGACAATGGGAGGTGAAGCACTCCACTCACTCGAACTGGAGGCACCAAAGATCCGACTCCTTGGATTGGAATGAATGGATTGTATAGTAGATTGTAAACATCTACCTCCGTATGGCATTGCACTGCTGGAATACGCTCACTGGATTTATGGCAGAGTAAAAGGATCGCTGATTCGTACACATTACTTCCTACCTATCGTTGTTCTATCTTCGTTACCGCAGAATGTTCGTTGCTGGTACTTGTGCTTGTGCTTGCGCTTGTGCTTGTGCTTGTGCCCGCTACAATCGAAGGTACAAGCAGCCTCGAATCCACGGTCTGATTTCGTTCAAAAGCGGTCAGCTCATATGCTAAGCAGAAGCACCAAGTTCCTACCCGACTCACGCCCAACCAATCCTTAGTAGTACGTTCCGGACTCCAGTATCATTGAAGCAGCCCATCTAGGGAAGATTGATTGGCCACCTCGCAGTGCCCATGTCCCAGAATCCCCTTTCCAATGCCCCTCTAAATGCTGTGCAAAACAAACCCAAAGGCACCTGCAGTCTCCAATCCCAAGCCCCACTCCCATTGCTCATACTCATACATTCAAATCCTCACATATTTACCATTCTAGGTCTTCTAGCCGTACCGCTAGTCCTGCTAGCTCTTTCATGACTGGCTCCACGACCGATCGTTCTGTGTTCATCCTTGCCTTCTGCCTCGTCCTGGTGTAAAACACTGGGCAATCCTTGCTGTCGCATAGCACTTCGTCCAGGGGCGAGATAGCCGAGCAGCCTTGGCAGATCTTCTGGATATCCATGAACTTTCTCTCTGCACCGTTTAGTCTGCTTCGCAGCTTCAACAATGCCGTTGGCACGTCCGCTAGGCACTTGGGACAAATCGATCCTTCACTTTCTAGCTTCTCCTTGCAGACAAGACATGAAGATGATTTCATGTAAGATTCGAGTGTCTTTTTGTTGATTGTTAACTCCTTTGAAAGTCCCTGAATTTGGAGATTTGCGTCGACTCGGCGGATTCGTTGAACCTTGGGCATCTCGTCATACCAGCTGCGAACATTTGCTCCGACAAGGTTGAATATTCGTTCCAAAGGAGGGATGAGATTCTTCGAAATGTAGTACTCTGCATCCAGCTCACTGTGCTCGCTCTCTAGAAGTTCTTCCGGTGCCACGCATCGATCAATCAGTCGTGCCCCGGGAGCTCCTGTGATGACAACGTACGGCACACGCTCTCCGTATTGTGGCTCTGCTCGAGCATCTTCCAGCATGCGTTTGGTGCTAATGAGGGCCCCGGGAGGTGGTGGTCCTTTGTCGCTGTACGTTCCCAACTTGACTTCCCTGGCGAAACAGAAATCCTGGACAGACACTGAACCCTTCATGATCTTCTCACACTCTTGCTGAAAATAGCTCTTGACTTGGCTAAGATCAGATGTTCGGAAGAGAGTCTTGAGCGCCTTCTCTTCGATCTTCTGCTCCGCTGGAGTTCCATCTCTTCGGACTGTTTCAATGCCTTTTGCATCGAAGTCAGGCTCCGTTTGATTCCTACTCTCGTACTTGAATCCGACATATCGCTTCTTTGCCAGCAGAACGCATGGTAAGTAAACCTTTTCGAATTTGAGTTTCACAGGCCGCGGATTCATGTTTGTGACGGTCTTTGCGATCTCCTCACCAATGTCGAATGCCTGGTCTTTGGTTCGGCCTTTTAGATAGACAAAGAGACTGTCTGTATCTCCATAGACAACCTCAGCGCCCCATCGCTTGACGGAGTGGATAAGAGCTATTGCCTTTTCTAGAGTCTCTCGACCTGTTTGAACAATACTATCCGCGATCTCAGAACACGGCATTCGGCCTGAGAAGGAAGCTGATGTATATCCGTACGTGACGTTTGCGATCAGCTTGAGTGCCAACTGCCTGTTGTTGAGTAATCGTTGAAGTGCTCTATCGTCTTTATCCACCTTCATTCCACTCTTTACCATGACTCGAGTCTCAAGTATCTCTCCCAGCATCTTAGCAAGAAGAGACTTCCGAATCTCTGGCTTAGTGTACATGATTCCATTCGGAGCGATGTTGATGTGGTCCTTCAGCAACTCGAGTAAACGCTGCTGCCTTTTGTAATCGGTAAAGCCCATTTTGTTCGTACCACGCCAGTTGACGATTCGGCCCAGGAAGGTAGAATAGCAGTAGTTGTATGCAATCATGACACTAGGATATAGACTTTGAAAATCTAGGACCAATAAAGGGCTCGTGTAAAAGGCACTTTGTGGCTCCATGACCAGAGGCAGGCATTCTAGAGCATTCTGACCGCCTACTTGCTTCCTGCTTGGTGACACAAGAAGAAAATTCTCCGGTTTTGCGATGCGAAACATCAGTGACTCGACTTTGAACTGAGACCCGCGAGAAAACACAGAGAAAAAATCAACGCCCAACAAGCGGGCCTGTTCGCTGGTCCTTGGAACCAGTTCATTCTGCTCAAGCAATTCTAGGTCCAGCTTGACCCTGGTAACATAGTGGTTGATGACCTTTGCCAGATCCCTCGGCTTGCCGTTGATGTACCAGTTTGTCAAGTCAGCCCAGGTGAAGTGAGGGATACGCCGGTGCAGCAAGTGGAAGGTCACGTTTTCCATGGTATACTGTAGCAGGTTGAGCTCGCTTCGCATTGCTCGCCAGATGTTGATCATGTGTCTGCCGGTCACACGAATGGTTGAAGTGTTGTTGAAACCCCATTTGTCGTTGTCTTTTCCAAACCTTCCATGCGACTGCGCTTTCATGCGTGAAAACTCGTCGCACAGGTTATAGTCGTACTTCAGGCGTGCTCGCTCGATGAGGTATCCCCAAGAACCACCATGCACCTCATAACCTGTGAGGATATCTGGATCGTAGTTACGTACAATTTCGACCATGCGGATCATGACATCGAGCTCGGATGACTCTTCTTGAATATCGATAGAGACTTGTCTGGCAATTCTCTGAGTGATTTCACCATCTTCCGAGAGCACAACGACTCCTAGATGTGTCCCGTCGATTGAACCGTTATTGTGAAGTCCTTCTTCTTCGGACTGCAAGCACCAGAAAAGACACTGGACTTCATCTTCTTCAGGATTGGGTACGAAGCCTCCCCTTGTATTGATATGGACCTCCAAACTCATCGTACTCATGTACTGTGCTTCGTGCTGAACACTTGTGGATTTCTGATCCTGTGTATATTTGAAGCCATGCTTATTCTTCTGGGTAGGGCCATCAATCTGGGACAGCTTAGACTTGATTCGCGGATATTTCTTATGCTCTTCCCTGGACATGTCTAGAGAAGTCTTCCGTTGCAAGCGATCTTTTCGTCCCCATTCAGCGACGTCAGTATATGTTGGAGGCGGGTCCGCGATGACCCAGCTGCGAATACCACAGTTCTGTCGCCGGATCTGATGTTGCCGCTCCTGTTTGGTCCAGTCAGGTAAGAGACTGGATCCATAGCCTAGGACTGCATCTGAAGTGGCAGTAGGATCAAAGTCAGGCAGGAATGGTACAGTCAAGCTCTCTAATCTGAACTCCCTACCAGCCCATTCTCTTGCACGGTCAGGAGTATCAAGTTCATCACTATAGTATGCGTTCTGGTATATCATAGGAGGTAGGCCGAACCGTTGCATGTTTGAAACAACATAGTGCCTCGATGGTGGTAGAATGCCAAATGCATAATTGCGTCCATTCCTTGGCTTCCCATAGACGCTCTCCATGGTCCTTAGAAAATTCGGAACCTGTGTCGACGATCGGGTTATGCTGGATTGCGGCAACGAGCTTTTTGCCATCCGGCCGTTCTCCAAAACAGAGGCGGCTTTAGGAGTATCAAACGAGACATGTTTCTGGCTACCTGAAAGTCTGCCGCTCTTCTGACTTAGCCTCAAGATTGTGTTCGAATCATAAGGATCTTTGACAACTGGGAATCCAAGGGTCTGTATCTGGGAGCTCTCGACCGCTTTGAAAGCTTCTTGGGAAAGCTTCGAACTAGTCATTACGCGAGTACTCTTGGTCGAGCTATCAGTATGCCTTATCCATGCGGGTCGATTCTCGCTATCTGCTTGTTCTGGATTTTTGGCGAGACTGCCATGCCCGGACATTTCATCCGTGACGTCGAATATTGCGGCATCGATCGGCTCAATATACTGGCCATACGTTACTCGATGTTTCTTCTGGTTGATACCACCTTCATCAACCACACCCTCCAAAGATTGTGTACGTTTCAAACTCTTGATGAGGGGAGGCATAGTATGGTCTTCAACGGGCCAGGGAAAAGTCTGCTTCTCAGTATCTAGAGATGCCGGGATGTTCGCCGAGTCGACCACTGTTTGGTGAAGCTCAGCTGAACTTTTCGAGACGTCCAGGACATCGACGCGAACGGCATCCAGGTTGTCGTCATCAAGGTCAGCGGTTGGTTGAGACTCATTATACATGTCATGGGCAGGCTCCTGAGTATCGCCTGCATCGACGTATTGCTCTTCTAAGCGGTCTACTTTCTTCCTTTGGGATAGCTGAATCTCTCGCATTGCGTCTTCGTCGGAATCGTAGGGAAAGTCATCCTCGGCGTCAAGGATATTGATGATCTTTCCTTCGTCAACTTCTCGGATCTCCAGTTCATCCAGATCATAGTCGATACCGTCCGCGACAGTGCCCTGAGTCAGACCCAGAACAGGCCGTAGATTCTCTGGGTATAATTCTTCAACTGCCTCCAGACTCGTCTTGACAGCCGACTCGAACGGCGTGGGCTTCACAAATGAACAAAAAGAAATTTTGGTGCCATCGCTCCTGTTCCTCTCTTCAGCAATGAGGGAGCTGACCTTGGATCTGTATTCTTCTTCGTGAATCCATCCGCCCGGCTGAGAGTTCCTGGGATCCGCTGACATTGAAATCATCACGTCTGCCGGAAAGGGACTAGAACCAGGAGCTGGATTCGTCATTCGAGATTTGCGCCGTCGAGTCTCATCTTTCCAAAGTCCAGCCATACTGTGAACCAATTTTTCATCCGGTGCGAGAGGGTTGAGACGCTCAATAAAATCATGATGAAGAGGTCGTGGCTTGATGTCCCGCCGGTTTAGGACGTCTTGGAGGCAGATGTCTACTTCCAAGGAACAATGGCTGACCCGTGGGAGACCGGAATCATCGGTGATGAGCTCGTCAGGAATTGAACGGTCGTGCCAGAGATGAGTTAAATTATCGATTTCGTCGTAGTCCGGCACTGGGCTTCGAAACATGACCTTCGAGCAGTCGATATATCCACAGCCATATAAGTTGTAGTCCGCCATCCATTGCAATAAGAATTGCAAGTGAGCTTCATATGGCTGAAATACCTTTCTCATAATGACGCCTTGTCGAAGGAGATCTGCAAGCCTTGTCATGTACATTGGGTTAAGCATGTATACTTTCAGGTAAAAGCGGTATCCAACATGAAATCCGTAGAAAGGTATGCCTTTGACAAGAGTAATGCGCGCAACAAATTTCGCATTGCCGTCATACATGTTTCGCCGATAGCTGACAGCGAGTGCATAATCGACAGAGAGATGGAGACGATGTATGTAGGCTCCAACTTTCACCCCGAGGTTAGCAGTGAGATCTCATCTCGTAACTGGACAGCCTACCTTCGTCTTCAACAAGGCTTCCATTGTACTCTATATAGAGATACGGAAAAGCGCCATGAATATGAGCGCAGACTTTCTGACCAGTTTCTGTAGCGCCAAAGACTCTGATTACAGGGACCTTGGGCTCCTTAGATATCTGAGATGGTTTGACATCACCTCGAAGGAGGGGATCGAACTTGGAGGGCGTCGACTGGTAATGATCGAGGCAGTTCAACCGAACGCGAAAGAGATCCATCAGGGGTGACGAATCGGATCGTGAGAGCTCGAATAATATCAAGCATGGCTAACTTCCTCGATGATCGTGAGATTCTTAGTTGATATCTGAGGGAGTGCGCAGCTTTGATAAAGAGGGGCGTGTTGTTGTCTTGACGCGAGAACACGAGATCCCGTGCCAATTAGATTGTCTCTTGCCTTCAAGAATCTTCCTAACTCAAGAATCTCACCCGCCACAGCAACTCACAATATGCCTCCAGCTGGCGCACAACCTCGAAAGCCGAACCCTCCTTCAGCGGCAAACAAGGAGGCAAATGAGTACATTCCATCCTTTATCTCGAAAAAGCCTTTCTACATCGGCGAAGAAGATGACCAGAACGATTACCTCGAACATCAACGTCTGCAGAAGGCTCAAGCAGAGCAATCAAAATGGTACGATCGAGGAAAGAAGCTTGGCCCTGCTGCGACGAAGTTCCGCAAAGGCGCATGCGAGAACTGTGGTGCCATGACGCACAAGACGAAAGAGTGTTTGAGCAGACCGAGAGCAAAAGGCGCCAAGTGGACAGGGCAGGATATCCAAGCAGACGAGATCATTCAGGATGTGAAAATGGGCTGGGACGCAAAGAGAGACAGGTGGAATGGCTACGATTCCAAGGAATACAAGGCTGTCACGGACGAGTACGCAGAGCTTGAGGCGTTGAAGCAGGCGCAAGCAAAAAAGGATGAAGAGGATGATGAGGGCGAGGATGGTGCAAAATATGCCGAGGAATCAGATATGGGAAGGCATCAGAGCACATCTACAAAACAACTGCGTATACGAGAGGACACGGCAAAATACTTGCTAAATCTGGACCTCGACTCGGCAAAATACGATCCCAAGACACGATCAATGGTTGATAGTGGGGCAACTGCAGATACAGCTGCAGCTTTGGTTGCAGAGGAAGGATTTATGAGAGCGTCAGGAGATGCGGCCGAGTTTGAAAAGGCACAGAAATATGCCTGGGAGTCACAGGAGAAAGCAGGCGACACGAAGCTTCATCTACAGGCGAACCCTACTTCCGGAGAATATTATCGACGGCAGGAGAAAGAAGAAGCAGAAGCTAAGCGGCAAGCGCACAAGAAGATGCTGTTGGAGAAGTATGGTGGAGAAACCAACTCGAATGCCTCCAAGCTCCGTGATGCTGCTGTTGTGGAATCTGAGAGATACCTCGAGTACGACGAATCAGGTGCTATCAAAGGAGCCCCAAAAGTGTCATCCAAGTCAAAGTATCCGGAGGATGTCCTCATCAATAATCACACTTCCGTGTGGGGCAGTTGGTGGTCAAACTTTCGCTGGGGTTATTCTTGCTGTCATTCTCTAATCAAGAACAGCTTTTGTACTGGTGAGGAGGGCAAGAAAGCTTTCGAGGAAGCGGACATTCTGCGGACTGGTGGACGCTTCGGCGGCTCTGAGCCCGAGCCTGAATTTGATGCCCCCAAGGAGATTGCGTGGCAGTCGAAAGATGTCAACGAGAAGCCGAAGGACGAATCTACAAGCACATTGCTGGCTAAGAAGCGCACAGCAGAGGAAATGAAAGGTGGGGTCTCGGAAGAAGACATGGAAAATTACAGGAGAAAACGGACAGCGGCGAATGACCCAATGGCTTCCTTCCTGGGCAAGGATGAGTTGTTGCCATAGTCAGGAACTTTGGATTTAGCGGGCGTTGTAGGGGCTTGCAGAACGATGGAAGTTCGTTGCCTTGTATCGAAAGCTTAGTCCATGAATGGCAAATGCAATCACATTGTTTGCGCACAGCGTGTCTTTTGAAATTTGTTGTTGCTGCTCAAAGAAGCTTTTGTTGCATAGCTCTAACGCCTCGAGGAATCTCCACTCGATGTCCTAAGACTAACACCGTTGACAATAAAGAGCCCACCGTAGCCACGCATATGCTAGCTATCCTAATGCATCTATTCCTCGTCATCATTATCTCCATCATCACCACCATCCTTCTTCTCGGCAGCCTTAGCCTTCTTGCGGCGAACGCGGCCAGGACGTCCACCACCAAATGGCGAGCTGAGGGCGAAATCGATGTGCTTTTGAGAATCAAGGCGAACGACGAAGGAGGGAACATTGACAATTTGCTTGCCGACTCGGATGTGTCTTTGGCGGATGAGAACACGGGCGTGGTGGATGGACTTGGCGAGACCGAGCTTGTAGACACAGGTTTGTAGACGACGCTCCAAGAAATCCTCAATCTTCAAGGCCAACACGTAATCGAGCTTCATGCGGGATTCGTCGAGAACACCAACACGGACGAGACGGCGAATGAGGGCGTTTCCTTCGAAGAGTCGCTTGGGATCCTTCTCCTCAAGCGTGAGCAATTGACTGTGGCAAGTTAGTATCAACCTGCCAAGTTGCAAAGCCATTCCTACCGGGCAGCACGACGGATCTTGGAGAGGGTGAGCTGGACACGCCAAACCTCACGCTTGTTGCGGAGTCCATACTCTCCAACGAGCTTCAGCTCGGAGTCCCTAGGACATAATCAGTGACATGTACAGAGACAAGCTCTAATACAGTGGCCAACTTACAGACGAGCAGACTCGAAAGCTATGAGAAGTTAGCAAAGAAGATCTGGTATAAATCTCGAAGTCGGGCGCATTGGACACGATGAACACAATGGACCACGGTACAGAAGTACTGCCAACTCGCGCATTGTGCGGCCGATTTTGGAGGGAATCAAGGAGGAATGAATAGTCAGACTTACGTCTTCTGGGGACCTTGTAGGTCTTGGAGTACGAAATTGGCGCCATTGTTGTCGCTTTTCGTGGTTGTCGAAGTCGTGGTTGAAGTTCAGAACCTTGCGGTAATTCAGAAATTGAAAGTGTGGGATCGAGCTACCCGCATTCACTAAGCCTAACAAGGCCTAAAGCTTTGCGCGTAAGCGACACACACTGAGATCCGAAAAAATACACCTCAGTTGAATTTCGTGATATCGAACGCCAGACGACTCCAACAATTCCCATCGACAACCACGAAATACAGTCAAGATGGGTCATCCAGCAGGTCTTCGCGCCGGTACTCGGGTATGTCATGCCTCCCAATATCTCGTCGCTGAGTCTTCGCTGCACTGGGACCGATCACCTTCGGCACAATCGCTCAACTACCCACGACGTCTTTCATAAGTCCTGCGATGATTTTGGCACATTGAAACAATCTGACTGTTGTTCTTATAGTATGCTTTCAGCCGGGATTTCCGCAAGAAGGGTATGATCAAGTTGTCCACCTACTTGAGACAATACAAGTGAGTGCAAATGCGCCTCGCCCCGGATGGCCTATGGATCGAAGTTGACACTACACAGGGTTGGAGACATCGTTGATATCAAGGCGAACGGTGCTGTTCAGAAGGGGTACGTCACGTCTTCCAGTCCCATTCGATTCGATGCTAGAAGTCTTGGGGTGGTTTGGGGACATTGGTTGGCGTTGGTTGGGGACTTCAGAACGACTTGGGGACCTCAACCACCAACCACCACAACAACATATGGAATATATACTTACTTTTATCAGTATGCCGCACAAGGTTTACCATGGCAAGGGACGTTTAAATGCTTTATTTCGCCCTTTTAGGGTCGAAATTCTGAGTTGGAAAAGTGCTAATTTCTACAACAGACCGGAGTCATTTACAACGTCACAAAGAGCGCAGTCGGTGTCATCATCTACAAGCAGGTCGGCAACCGCTACATCGAGAAGCGAGTCAACCTCCGTGTCGAGCACATCTCCCTGTCCCGATCGAGAGAGGAGTTCGTCCGCCGAGTGAAGCAAAACGCCGAGTTGAAGAAGAAGTCGAAGACGGATGGGACCCACGTTCACTTGAAGAGACAACCTTTGATGCCAAGAGAGGCCCGGACTATTTCGATGAAGGACAACGTACCAGAAACTGTCGTTCCGATCGCATACGAGACCACCATTTAAGCTTTCGATTTGCGGGGTTTGCTTGGGTTTCACTGGGGTTGGGATGATCATGAGTTCTGGCAGAGGACTTTAGCGTTGCATGACACATGGGACATTGTGCACTATCTCAGGGAATGAGAGCTGAATTCATCGCCAAAAATACAACAAAAATGTGTACTATGGGTGAAGTGATGTGTCATTGAACGACGTGCTGTGTTTCTCCCGCTTGTCTTCCCTTCCTATCTTGTCCAGGAACCGTATTTGTCACGCTTAAGAAAAGGTTCCCACTTCTCTTTAGGCCCTAACAAGTGTTCCAAGAAGGAATTACTCGTTGTGAAATGTGCTTCGGATCCTCGTACCGAAGCATTATTCAATGAGATCACATCATCCGCAAATATTGACTGGACTTCTACGCAATGTCGGTGGGGCTCTGTTGCAAATCGAACTATGCTAGGCATCTTATGTCAATTATTCATTCTTGGTTTCATCATTATATTTGGTCTTTAAAATTACTTGAGATTGAATTGCGGCTTCTATATGTTGTCAACCAAAATCTCGATAAAGACTCCTCCAAGTCTCAGACGAAAGTCATCCCCATTGCGCTAGCCATCACTCCGTTCAGTGCGAAATTCTGGATCTCCTTGGCAGCTACATAGCATTAGCTCAGATCATCAAAGCCAAGGAAGATATTTGCTTACTGCCTTTTCCTCCTGAGACATCGAAAACCGTTACAGCGGCACCGACCGTTGCGTTTCCCGGACTCAAAGCATACACGAACTTTCCAGCGCTGACCAGATCGATCAAGCCCGGATTCCCGTTTGTCGAGACCAAGTTCTTGACAATACTTCCTGAAGCAGGATCAATTTCAACGAGGTGGTTCACAGCAACGTCGGTGACGAAAACCGTGCCTGTGAGTGTAGAGAAGGCAGCCCAACAAGTAGCTTTCTGATCCGCGATCTTGGTAGAGGATAACGTGCTTGCGGTGTTTCCAGATGATAGGGACAATGTTGCGCTTCCAAACGAGGCGTCTGTCACGAAAATGTCCGAGGAATTTGGTAAAAGAGCCGTGCCGAAGAGAACTGCTGTGCCGGCTGGGGAAGAACGCGTTTCGGTCTGGGACACGGCGTTATTGACGACTGGAAAGACGGAAAGAAAACCGGTATTATTCTTCGTGGGATCTCCTTTCACGGTAGTAATAAGCATTGTCGAGTCGCTGTTGAAGAAGGTCTGTGAGACCGTGTTCAACGGCCCAGCTGGAGGCGTGCTTTGATTCAACTCGAAAGGACGCAGAGCAGTGTCTAGTGGCATGAGACCGTTTTGGGGACACATATTAAAGCAGGATATTCCTGCCTTGGCCCCGGAGTTTGCAACACATGCTTGCTTGAGAGACGTCGAGAGGGCGACACTGACGGGGAACTCTCCCAAAGTATCGGCTGGCTGACCTATCATTGTGAGATTTGTCGGATCACTCGGCGAGATGGAGAACATGGAGATGGTATTCGAGCCTGAATTGACTGCCACGATATGCTGTTTCGTTCAGTGATTGGAATGCTGTGAACAGATAGGATGACTTACGTTGCCTGCGACTTTGACTGCACCTTGAGAGAAGAGAGAGTCGGGAGCTGCTACAGCTCCCTTGTCGTCTACTCCACTCATTCCCGCGCCACCAGTCGATGTGACAGAACCGTCTGAAAGTGTCCCATCCGCAGCTACTTTCAAAGCAACGATTGAGTTCTGGGCAGCATTGCTGATGAAGTAAATCACCTTCGCATCAGTCGAAGCCACTGGCTGTCCTTGACCTTTGCCAGACTGCGAATTTTTTTTCCCTCCTCCGGCCTGTTTTGCAGTACATGAGCTATCGCCGTTCATGGCCTGCCGAAGGTTGATTGTCTTGCCCCCAAGAGATATACTCTGCCCATCATCACTTATAGAAAGCGTTTCTCCAGATAGTCCGAGGGGGATTGTGAGAGGTATGGCCGAAGTGAGGAGAATTGTGGTAAGACTAGCTAGCACTGTAGATAATTGGAGCATGATGAATAACAAACTTGTGAATGGATTTTAAAGTGCGTGAGAAGATTAGAGAGTGTAGCAAAGCCCAGCTTGCAGAATTATAATGAATGTAAGAGGTACTGATTGTTCTGCTGAAAAGATACATTTTAGATGAGGGCGACACATCCTAATATGCAAATACTTCTCCGTATCTATTATGTGATTCCAGAGATCCTAGTTTGGGGATTTCTATTGATTCCACATCTGACTTCCTCGAGTTGGTTTCAACATGTGAGCTCAACCGGCCCCTGGCGCCAGTTGGACCCTTTTACGTACCGAGCCAGCAGACCGAAGGTTGTCCTGCCATCCCAAGTGGTGATCAGATGAACCTATAGGTCAATACCACCAGATACTGCAGGCATGGATCTAACAGCTTTGGAATCATGAAGTTCAAATGAGGAATAGTCTACCGGTAAATATGCCGTATCTGAAACTTGAGCTGTGAAGTTCCATCCCTCCTGTTTCAGAAGCACATTGGGATGGATCATGTGACTACTACACATATGACATGCCCACTTCCTCACGAGTATTTAGCCAGATTCAAAAGGTCATCGACATAATTCAGTCATAAAAGAACTGCAGAAGCTATATTCTCAGATTCTGCATCCTTTCGAAGTTCTTTCGTGGGGCTACCGAGTACGTGCTTTGAGCGGGCTCTTGCGCCAGCTCTTCCGGAATGTTCAATGGAGCCTAAGACCAAGATTTGGAGGCCAGAGGCAATCACTCTGCAGTACCAATACGCAGTACGCAGGAAAAAATAATGCTCATTAACTCTCCAAAGACTTTCGAGTGTTTGATATTAGATAGGCAAGTAGTGTTCAGAGGCTTGCTCACATGAGAATCATAGATAATCCACTTCATCAAGGAGGACTTGCGGTGAATGGAACTTCGAATCGGGGTTCCTGCCTTCGAAGCACCCATATATAGCAGATGAAATGATCTCAGACTATGACCATGACTCAACATAAATGTATCGGGCAAACACGGGCTTCTTGCGTCATACTTGCAACGAAGAAGATAGCCGGTGTTGATATGAAAAGCTCGGAAAATAATTGCAAAGCAGAGATGTCGCAAGCAAGTGATCGGGCAGGAAAGCATACAGAGCAATAACAGATCAATAACAGACCCGGAAACAACCGTCCTCACACGAAGAATGGACGTCGACTCACTTGCAGCGAACGTCAACATCTCAGGTGCATGCTTAACAGCCTCACTCAAGCCTCCACGAAAGGCAGTGCAGAAATGGGCAAGTTCTGCCAGATTTGGTCTCATCGACTTCATGTCCCGGAGTACAACCTTGACAAGATGCAGCCGATGGCATTTGTACGTCTAATTAGAATTGAAGTTGCCAGCTTTGATACGAATGCCAACTTTGATCAATACTGATCGGAGGTGTTCCTTTCCATTCGAAAATATGACTTATCAGACAGGTGAGCAGCTAGATCACTTTCCCCCGCCCTGACGTAGTGTGTATCTTGCATCTCACATGTTAAAATCGGTCCACACTAGTCCAGTCCGAAGGATGTTGTCTTGATCCACGAGTAGACTGCATTCGTAAAAAGATAGCATCTCCGCATCTGGCTTGACATGGGAGACCTGAGATTTTAGACACGCTCAAGCTCTCTGCTCTGGTAAGATTACTTCGCATGTGGATTTGGATGACTAGCACTCGCATCAGCGCTTGCTGAGATGTTTTATGATCCAATGTTCCGGGGAAATTGTGGTCTTTCCCAGGTTTGATGATCATCTGAAGCTTGGGTCCTCTTGTTGACAAGACAATATGACTGCTCTTACATCCACCAAGGAAGGTAATCTTAACTGCAAACGGGATATGATATGTGAACAAGGTCGGTGTTTCGTATGGGACAAGTTTTGGACTTGAATTATCGTACGCTGCGTGCACAAGAACAGACATCAAGACGTAACTAGGGGACAAAGTATGGCTACGCGACTGCTGCATTTCTGTGCAATATCAGCATGTCGAAGAACCGTTCCGAGAGGTGATAGGGGCTTACAAACTCTGAAATGAGGGCGAGCCGGGCTAGAGCTTCAGTATTATAACACGAGATAGGTATGTAGTTGACTGGGGTAATTCGTACACCGCAGTGCTGATGATACCCACGTCTACTGCATATTATGCGTTTCATGCAGTAAAGCACATGTCCACTGTAAACGAGAACGGGGATGATCCATCTCGAG
>ERZ794946.426-NODE-426-length-17321-cov-3.279103_pt1 | contig 17321 bp, 13 predicted proteins | sample MGYA00433072_ERZ794946 | MGnify/ENA primary metagenome ERZ794946 (study PRJEB30137, sample SAMN04331413) | food metagenome | isolation source: Y3 must sample point D1 replicate A | place: Australia: South Australia | collected 2014 ...
CCGGTGAATATTCCGTTCGCTTTGCAGTAAGGCTTGCTGCCTGTAATCCGCTGCGGGCGACCGGGCAAAGGGCGCAGTGCCGGAATAATATCTCTTTACCGTCACTGCCCTGGTGTGACAAGTTAGAGAAGCAGACTTTCTGAAATATTATCACCCCTTTTTCTTCGTATAAATTTCCTTATTTACTAATACAGGCACCCACGAATGAGAATAAGTATCAAAACCCCGCTTATAAATTCGCTTCCTCTGAGTGAATGCTTAGAAACCAATGTCTGGCTAAAAATGGAATCGGCTCAGCCCACCGGTTCATTTAAACTCCGCAGCGCAGCCAATGCATGCCGGTATTATGCAGAGCAAGGAGCCACCGGCTTTGTCAGTTCCTCCGGGGGGAACGCCGGGATCTCTGTGGCACACAGTGGCAGAAAGCTGGGACTGCCGGTAACGGTCGTAGTACCGGAAACCACCTCGTTAATGGCAAGGCAACTTATTCTCCGCGAAGGTGCACAACTGATTGTTCACGGAAAAGTCTGGAGCGAGGCTAACGATCACGCATTATCGCTCACCAGCGGTAACACGGTTTATATTCATCCATTCGATGACCCGCATCTGTGGGAGGGGATCAGCTCAATCATTGATGAAGTCATAGAAGAAGGAGTAACCCCTGATGCGGTTGTTCTGTCTGTCGGAGGGGGCAGTTTACTTTCAGGTGTCGTTCAGGGACTGGTCAGGCACCAGTTAGGGCATATCCCTGTTTATGCCGGCGAAACTTATGGTACGGCATCACTGAATGCCTCGGTGAATGCCGGCGAACTCGTCAGATTACCGGTTGTCAGTGGCATAGCCACAACACTCGCCGCAAGCCAGGTGTGCAGAAATGCATTCGATGTTGCAACCCGTCACAACGTTCACAGTATGCTGGTCTCCGATGAAGAAGCGGTGAGTGCCTGCCGGACTTTTCTTGATGACCACCGCGTACTGACGGAACCTGCCTGCGGTGTTTCGCTGTCACTGTTGTATGACCGGAAAATTCAGTTTTCCGCCGATGATAATGTACTGGTGATCGTCTGCGGCGGTGCATCGGTGACTGCCAGCGCAATACTTGCTGAATAGTCACGTCATCTCATAAACGCTGATACCGGTGTGTTGATGGTGGCGTCAGACATGGCTTCCACAACCCCCGGTACAGATCCGGAATCATCTCTCCGGGAAGCATTAAGAACTGCGCGCATTCGTGGTGGCTAAACGTTTACCGGCCTTCCGACGGATACCCCGGGACTCTGGACTCCACCGTGCAATAACTCTTCTCCGGCAATAAAAAAGCCCCCTGCAACTGCAGAGGGCCTTTAGCTGAAAATCTGATTTGGGTGCCTGACGGCCCGGATTATCAGTTTACTTTTTCAGAGATAGCACTTTTAGTATCGGATGCCGCATCTTTGGTTTTATTCCAAAGTTTGGTTGCACCTTCCTGAGTACCATTCACCGCTTTGTGGGTGGTTTCTTTCGTCTTGTTCCAGCCTTTCTCAGTACCTTCTTTAGTACGGTTCCAGGCTTTCTGTGATTTCTCTTTCGCTGCGTCAGTAGTAGTGGTGTGACCACCGTTTTTCAGCTTATTGACTGTCTGCTCATTTTTTTCCTGCAGACGGTGTTTGGTTTTGTTAGCAATTTCCGCGCTGCGGTCTTTAGCCTGCTCAGTCGTCTCTGATGCACTATTTTTAAGCTGCTGAGTCTGTTCCTGAATCTGCTGTGAAGTCGTTTCTGCAAAAACATGCGCAGTAAAGAACGTCATAGAAATAGCAACAGCAGTTAATGTCTTTTTCATCTTCATTTCCCTTTTTTTAGGCTATGTAAAAAACCTAGCAGCCAATCTTTATTCTTACAAGGAATGCCCTGAGAATACAGAATTCTCTTACACTCGCCTGTTATGGGGTATACCATTTTATTACGTCTGTCTGATTAAAGATGCATTTGACTTACATCAACACGTCTGAAGTTCCCTTATCGTAGAGTGATACCTCTGTCATTCCAGTGAGGCCACAATGCGTACTATACGACTCTGCGTGATTGGAAATGGTATGGTGGGACATCGTTTTATCGAAGAATTGATCGATAAGTCCCCCGCTAACCAGTATGAGATCACTGTTTTCTGCGAAGAACCCCGCCAGGCGTATGACAGGGTCCATCTCTCATCCTATTTTTCACATCATACCGCTGAAGATCTGTCGCTGGTTCGAGAAGATTTTTACGGAAAACATCATATTCAGGTTTTTATCGCAGAGCGCGCACTGACCATTGATCGCCAGCGTAAAGAGGTAAGCTCAGCCGCTGGCCGTACGGTCTGTTACGATAAGCTGGTCATAGCCACCGGTTCTTATCCGTGGATCCCCCCTATCGAAGGCAGTAACGGCCCTGACTGCTTTGTTTACCGAACCATTGAAGACCTGAATGCAATAGAAGCCTGTGCACTACGCAGTAAACGCGGTGTTGTTATTGGTGGCGGATTACTGGGCCTTGAAGCGGCCGGGGCACTGAAAAATCTCGGTGTTGAAACCCATGTCGTCGAATTTTCCAGTGTACTGATGGCCGAACAACTGGATACGACCGGGGGCGAACAGCTACGCAAAAAAATAGAACGTCTCGGGGTTAACGTCCACACCGGAAAAAATACCCGCCAGATTATTCAGCAGGGGAGCGAATCGCGTAAGACGCTGTTATTTGCTGACGGTTCCTCTCTGGAAACCGATTTTGTTGTGTTCTCCACCGGTATTCGCCCGCAGGATAGTCTCGCTCGTCAATGCGGGCTGGTGACTGCTGAACGCGGGGGAATTGTGATTAATAAGCAGTGCCAGACCAGTGATGCGGATATTTATGCCATCGGCGAATGTGCCAGTTGGGAAAACCGTGTCTATGGGCTGGTCGCCCCGGGATACAAAATGGCACGAGTGGTTGCCGCACACTTGTGTGATCAGCCCGCCGAATTCGATGGCGCCGATATGAGTGCCAAACTCAAATTACTCGGGGTCGACGTCGGCGGACTGGGCGATGCTCATGGCCGCACCCCGGGCTGCCGCAGCTATATTTATCTGAATGAAAATCAAGAGGTTTACAAGCGTCTGATTGTCAGTGCTGATAACCGTCTGCTGTTGGGTGCCGTGCTGGTCGGAGATACCTCCGATTACGCTAATTTATTACAACTGATGCTGAACGGCATTGAACTGCCGGAAAATCCCGACCAGCTGATCCTGCCTGCGTATGCGGCAGGGGAAAGCCGGGTGATGGGGGTCGATAAGCTTCCGGACAGTGCTCAAATCTGTTCCTGCTTTGATGTCAGTAAAGGCACCATTATTAAAGCCATTGCCGACGGATGTCATACCGTAGCAGCACTGAAAGCCACCACCCATGCCGGCACCGGTTGCGGCGGCTGTATTCCGCTACTGACGCAGGTACTGAACAGTGAACTCACACGACAGGGAATCGAAGTCACCCACCATTTGTGTGAACATTTCCCTTACTCCCGTCAGGAGCTGTTTCATCTGATTCGGGTCGGCCAAATCAAAACCTTTGATGCACTACTCCGGCAATACGGTAAAGGATACGGTTGCGAAGTCTGTAAACCCGCCATTGCCAGCCTGCTGGCCTCGGCATGGAATGATTATATCCTGCAACCGGCACTGGTCCCGTTACAGGACTCCAACGACAACTTTCTGGCAAACATCCAGAAGGACGGTACCTATTCAGTCATCCCCCGTAGCCCCGGAGGGGAGATCACCCCGCAACAATTAAAGGTTATCGGTGAGGTAGCGACTGAATTCTCCCTGTACAGCAAGATCACGGGTTCACAGCGTATTGCTTTGTTTGGTGTTCAGAAAGATGATTTACCGGAGATCTGGCAGAGGTTGCTGGATGCCGGGTTTGAAACCGGTCATGCCTATGCCAAAGCTCTGCGCATGGCAAAAACCTGTGTCGGTAGTCGCTGGTGCCGTTATGGTGTCGGGGACAGCACCGGACTCGGGGTCATGCTGGAAAACCGTTACAAAGGTATCCGTACTCCCCATAAAATGAAATTCGGTGTTTCCGGGTGTACCCGTGAATGTGCTGAAGCACAAAGTAAGGATATTGGCGTCATCGCTACCGAAAAAGGCTGGAATCTTTATGTCTGTGGTAACGGAGGCATGAAACCCCGTCACGCGGATCTGCTGGCGGCCGACCTCGATCAGGCCACACTGGTTCGCTATATCGATCGCTTTATGATGTTCTATCTGCGCACTGCCGATAAATTACAACGTACTTCGGTCTGGCTCGAAAGCCTGGAAGGCGGGATCGATTACCTGAGAAAAGTGATCATCGACGATCACTTAAATATGGCTCAGCAGGCGGAAGAGGACCTGCGTTTACTCAGGGAAAAATATCACTGCGAATGGCGTGAAACCCTGGATACCCCGGAGACACGTGTCCGGTTCCATCATTTCGTTAACAGTCCGCAACGTGACATGCTGGTTCAGATGGTCCCCGAAGGCCAGCAACACCGGCCAGCAATACCGGAAGAACGCATTCCGGTAGCCCTGCAGGAGGATAAATGATGACTGAGTGGATAACTGTTTGTAACGTCAACGATATTCTGCCTGGTACCGGCGTCTGCGCTTTAGTTGAAAATCATCAGGTTGCTCTGTTCCGTCCGCGGGATGATGTGCAGATTTATGCCATCAGTAACATTGACCCTTTTTTTCAGGCAAGTGTACTCAGTCGGGGCATTATCGCTGAACATCAGGGGGATCTCTGGGTAGCCAGCCCGCTGAAAAAACAGCACTTCAGGCTGCGTGATGGTTTATGTATGGAGGACAACCGTTATTCCGTCCCCGGGTATGCGGTGAGGGTCTCTGAGGGCGCAGTGCAGGTAAGCACTCTGCCGGCGGCTATACCGGGTGGCGATACGGTGACCAGTGTATGACATCCCCTGTCCCGGGTAATGCCTGGCCGTATTTTCCGGCTGCGACCGGTCAGGTGATACTGACCGGCGCAGGGCCGGGTGATCCCGAATTACTGACCGTGAAAGCCCTGCGATCCCTGCAGCAAGCCGATGTCGTGGTTTATGATCTGCTGGTGTCTGATGAGATCCTGGCGCTGATCCCGCAGAACGTTAAACGGATCGCTGCCGGAAAGCGATGCGGTCAGCCTGGTTATACCCAGGAAGAGATTAACCGCATCCTGATACGTGAGGCAGAAGCCGGTCAACAAGTGGTGCGGCTGAAAGGTGGTGATCCGCTTATTTTCGGCCGGGGCGGAGAAGAGCTGGAAGCTCTGCAAGCCGCAGGTATTCCCTGCTCCGTTGTTCCCGGTATTACCGCGGCCAGTGGCTGCGCCGCCAGTGCATTAATTCCACTGACACACCGTGCACACGCTTCAGGCGTGCGCTTTATCACCGGACACCGGCAACCTTCCGCCATATCAGTTCCGCTAACGACTTTCAGCGATGACGAAACTCTGGTGATTTATATGGGGGTACAGCGGGCTGCTGATATCTGTGCACAGCTTCAGAACGCTGGTGCCGGTAAACATACCCCGGTCGCTGTAATTGAAAATGGTACCCGGGCGCAGCAGCGCGTCAGGATCGGTCAACTCAATGAACTGTCCGCACTCTGTGACGGTATTCGTACTCCCGGTCTGATTATTGTCGGGTCAGTCGTTCATCTGTACCACAAACTCCATAAAAAAACGGATAAGTATACGGATGAAATAATTTCTTCCGCTAAGGATCCTGAATTTCATCTTTAATCCTCAGGGATCCGGGGAATATAATTTAATTAATGTGAATAATTAATTAAATCTTAATGTAAGTAACAAAGCATGTCATCACGAAATTAATAGTTCCTGAAACATGTTTAAGATCAAACCAGGCATCTCATTTGCCAGGATATATTAATTACGCAGTAGCAATACAATAAAAAGATATCAATAGATAAGAAAGATTATCATTAATTATTCGTTCATCCATTAACCCTGTCGTTACCTGACACCAGGTAATTTCTCTATCAACTATTAACACTGAGCTTAGCCATGTCGTTATCAAAGAGAAAAAACTCCGGACTGCTGCAGCAGTGGGAGCCGGAAAACAGTCAGTTCTGGGAGCAAAGCGGAAAAAAAATAGCGCAGCGGAACCTGTGGGTGTCAGTGTTTGCGTTATTACTCTCTTTTTGCGTCTGGATGCTGTTCAGCGCTGTTTCTATTAATCTGAACAAAGCCGGATTTAATTTTACGACTGATCAACTATTTATGTTAACTGCCCTCCCTGCACTTTCGGGAGCTATCCTGCGCGTACCTTACTCTTTTATGGTGCCGTTAATCGGTGGCAGGAAATGGACGGCGATTTCTACAGTGATCCTGATTATCCCGTGCCTCTGGCTGGGTATCGCGGTACAGGATACCAGCACCCGCTATTCCACTTTCATTATTATCTCTCTGCTGTGTGGTTTTGCCGGCGCAAACTTTGCTTCAAGTATGGGGAATATCAGCTTCTTCTTCCCGAAAGCACGTCAGGGTAGCGCACTTGGCATCAATGGGGGATTGGGAAACCTCGGCGTCAGTGTGATGCAACTGGTCGCTCCGCTGGTTCTTGTCGTCCCGTTATTTAGTCTGCTCGGTGGTAAAAGCGTCACTCAGGCGGATGGCAGCCTGCTGTGGCTGGCGAATACCGCCTGGGTCTGGGTCCCCCTGCTGGTTATCGCAACACTGGCCGCCTGGTTTGCGATGAATGATGTTCCGGGCACCCGGTTGTCTATCCGCCAGCAGTTGCCGGTACTTAAACGCGGCCATATGTGGTTACTGAGTTTTTTGTATCTGACCACTTTTGGTTCGTTTATTGGTTTCTCCGCCGGATTTGCCATGCTGGCAAAAACGCAGTTTCCGGGAGTCGATATTCTCAAACTGGCCTTTTTTGGCCCTTTCATCGGTGCACTTGCCCGTTCGTTCGGCGGCATGATCTCCGATAAGTTCGGCGGAGTTCGCGTCACCCTCATTAATTACCTTTTTATGGTGTTATTCACCGGATTACTGTTTTTCACGCTGCCGGTCGGGGGCACTAGCCACGGTAATTTCACCGCTGTGATCTTCCGTCAGCTGACTATCAATAAGGCGCTGAAAGACGGTGTCAGCGAAGACAAAGTTCAGCAACTCGCAGTGACTGAAACTGCCTCCGCGCTGGGCTTTATCTCCGCAATTGGCGCATTCGGCGGATTCTTTATCCCTAAAGCCTTTGGTAGCTCATTGGATCTCACCGGTTCCCCGGTGGGGGCAATGGTAATTTTCCTGGTATTTTACGTGGTTGGCCTGTTGGTCACCGGGCTGGTCTACGGTCGTAAAAAACCCGCAAAACAATAAAAGCGTATGCCCGCTCAGCGGGCATTTTACCTACCGGATACCTGACAGAGTCAACGCCGAAACAAGCGACTCTGTACGGAGGAAAATATGAGCAAACTACTGGATAAACTCCGCTACTTTAAGCAAAAAGGCAGCACGTTTTCAAAAGATCATGGTCAGACGATGAACAGTAACCGTGACTGGGAGGATAGTTATCGGCAGCGCTGGCAGCACGATAAAATTGTCCGTTCTACCCACGGCGTTAACTGTACAGGTTCCTGTAGCTGGAAGATCTATGTAAAAAACGGTCTGGTGACCTGGGAAACCCAGCAAACTGATTACCCACGTACACGTTCAGACTTACCTAATCACGAACCGCGCGGATGTCCGCGCGGAGCCAGTTACTCCTGGTATATCTACAGTGCAAACCGCCTCAAATACCCCTTAGTCCGCAAGCAGTTAATCCAGTTATGGCGCGAAGCCCGCCAGGAATTCAGCGACCCGGTCGATGCCTGGGACAGTATTGTCCGTGATGAGCAAAAAACTGCCCGCTATAAAAAAGCCCGCGGAAAAGGTGGTTTTGTCCGTTCAGACTGGAATGAACTGAACCAGCTAATTGCGGCTGCCAATATCTGGACCGTCAAAAATTATGGCCCGGATCGGGTAGCGGGTTTCTCTCCGATACCGGCCATGTCGATGGTTTCTTATGCGGCGGGTACACGCTATCTCTCTCTGATGGGAGGAACCTGCCTGAGTTTTTACGACTGGTACTGCGACCTGCCACCGGCTTCCCCGATGACATGGGGTGAACAGACGGATGTGCCTGAATCGGCAGACTGGTATAACTCTGCCTATATCATTGCCTGGGGATCGAATGTCCCGCAAACCCGTACTCCTGATGCTCACTTCTTCACTGAAGTCCGGTATAAAGGAACGAAAACTGTCGCCATCACCCCCGATTATGCTGAAGTCGCGAAACTCAGTGACCAATGGCTGGCCCCCAAACAGGGAACCGATGCGGCTCTGGCGATGGCGATGGGCCATGTCATCCTCAGGGAGTTTCACCTCGATAACCCCAGCGACTATTTTATTAATTATTGCCGGCGCTACACAGATATGCCGATGCTGGTCGTACTGGAAGAAACCGATGAAGGTTATTACAGCGCAGGCCGTCTGTTAAGAGCCGCTGATCTGGCTGATAACCTCGGTGAAAGTAATAATCCGGACTGGAAAACTGTCGCGATTAACCATGACGGACAGTTAGTGATCCCAAATGGTTCAGCGGGTTTCCGCTGGGGACAGAAAGGCGGGTGGAACCTGGAGGCCCGTGCAGGCGGACAAGAGACTACATTACGCCTCAGCCTGGCAGAAGATTATGATCAACTGGCAGAAGTGGCCTTCCCTTATTTCGGTGGCCAGCAATCACCGCATTTTCGCCATGTCGAACACTCTCCGGTACTGGTCCATACCTTACCGGCAAAACTGTTGACTCTTGCTGACGGTACACAGGCGAAGGTCGTGAGCGTTTATGATCTTACCTTAGGGAATTACGGCATCGATCGCGGTTGGGGAGATACTCAGGCCGCCACCTCCTATGATGAAATAAAAGCCTACTCCCCGGCATGGGCAGAACAAATCTGTGGCGTTCCCCGGGATCAGATTATCCGCATCGCGCGCGAGTTTGCCGACACCGCACACAAGACCCACGGTCGCTCTATGATAATCGTCGGTGCCGGTATGAACCACTGGTACCACATGGATATGAATTACCGCGGCCTGATGAACATGCTGATCTTCTGCGGCTGTGTCGGACAAAGCGGCGGTGGCTGGGCGCATTATGTCGGTCAGGAAAAACTGCGACCACAAACCGGCTGGCAACCGCTGGCATTTGCGCTGGACTGGACCCGTCCGCCACGCCATATGAACGGGACGTCCTTTTTCTATAATCACTCCAGCCAGTGGCGCTACGAGAAACTCTCCACACAGGAGTTGTTATCTCCGCTGGCAGATAAAAAAGCCTTCAGCGGCCAGTTGATTGATTTTAACATCCGTGCTGAACGAATGGGCTGGTTGCCGTCTTCGCCGCAACTGAATACTAACCCTCTGACCATTGCTTCAATGGCCCAAAAGGCCGGCGTATCCCCGGTTGATTATACCGTTTCGGCACTGAAGGAAGGTGAGTTACGTTTTGCCTGTGAACAACCGGACAGCGGTAATAACCATCCCCGAAATTTATTTGTATGGCGCTCAAATCTGCTGGGATCGTCGGCGAAAGGCCATGAATATATGTTGCGTTATCTGTTAGGGATAGACAGCGGTATCCAGGGCGATGAAACCGTAGCAGACCCGGAAATGTCTCCGGAAGAAGCAGACTGGCAGACTCCCGCCCGGGAAGGAAAACTGGACCTGCTGGTGACACTCGACTTCAGGATGTCCAGTACCTGCCTGTTTTCCGATATCGTTTTACCGACGGCCACCTGGTATGAAAAAGACGATATGAATACGTCGGATATGCATCCCTTTATCCATCCGCTGTCGGCAGCCGTCGACCCGGTATGGGAATCCCGCAGTGACTGGGAAATCTACAAAGAGATTGCCAGAACCTTCTCTGAACTCTGTCCGGGTCACCTCGGGGTAGAGAAAGATGTGGTGCTGTTACCTATCCAGCATGACTCCCCTGCAGAACTGTCGCAACCTTACGAGGTGAAACAGTGGCACAAAGGTGAATGCGAACTGCAACCGGGTAAAACGGCACCGCATATCATGGTGGTTGAACGTGACTACCCCGCCCTCAGTGAACGATTCACCTCTGTCGGTCCGTTACTTGAAAAGCTGGGTAATGGCGGCAAAGGGATCTCCTGGAACACAGATAAGGAAGTCGAACTGCTGCGTCAGCTGAATCACACCCGGGCTGAAGGCGCAGGCAAAGGTCAGCCACAGCTTGATACGGCCATTGATGCCGCAGAGATGATCCTGGCACTGGCCCCGGAAACTAACGGACAAGTCGCCGTAAAAGCCTGGGAGGCTCTGGGTGAAATTACCGGACGCGACCATACCCATCTAGCCCTGCCAAAACAGGAAGAGAAGATCCGTTTTCGTGATATCCAGGCACAGCCAAGAAAGATCATCTCCAGCCCGACCTGGTCAGGACTGGAAGATGAACACGTCTCTTATAACGCCTGTTATACCAACGTCCATGAATTGATCCCCTGGCGTACTCTGACCGGACGCCAGCAGCTTTACCAGGATCACCCCTGGATGCGGGCCTTCGGAGAAAGTCTGGTTAGCTACAGACCGCCGATCAATACGCGTAGTGTTGAGAAAATGCAGCATATTCCTTCCAATGGCTATCCGGAGAAGACACTGAATTTTCTGACTCCTCATCAGAAATGGGGGATCCACTCCACTTACAGCGAAAATCTGCTGATGCTGACGCTTTCGCGCGGCGGACCGATTGTCTGGATGAGCGAGGAAGATGCCAGAGAGATGGGCATCCGCGATAACGACTGGATTGAAGCCTTTAACAGTAACGGGGCTCTGACCGCCAGGGCCGTGGTCAGTCAGCGTGTCCCTGCAGGTATGACCATGATGTACCACGCACAGGAACGTATTACGAATATCCCTGGTTCCGAGGTGACGGGGATGCGTGGGGGGATCCATAACTCAGTGACCCGTATCAGCCCTAAACCCACACATATGATCGGCGGCTATGTCCATCAGTGCTACGGGTTTAACTACTACGGAACCGTGGGTTCCAACCGTGATGAATTTATTATTGTCCGCAAAATGAAAAATATTCTCTGGCTGGACGATGAAGGCCATGATCAGGTTCAGGAGGCTAACCAATGAAAATACGTTCCCAGGTCGGTATGGTTCTGAACCTTGATAAATGTATTGGCTGTCATACCTGCTCCGTGACCTGTAAAAATGTCTGGACCAGTCGTGAAGGTATGGAATATGCCTGGTTCAATAACGTGGAGAGTAAACCCGGCACAGGTTATCCGACCGCATGGGAGGATCAGGAAAAATGGCGCGGCGGGTGGATCCGCAAAATCAACGGCCGGCTGGAGCCTCGCCTCGGCAACAAGGTCGGGGTATTAAGTAAAATTTTTGCCAATCCGCTGGTCCCGGGGATCGATGACTATTACGAACCTTTTACCTTCGATTACCAGCACCTGCACAATGCGCCACAGGGGAAACACCAGCCGACGGCACGTCCCCGCTCGCTAATCACCGGTCAGCGCATGGATAAGATCACCTCAGGCCCGAACTGGGAAGAAATTCTCGGAGGTGAATTTGAAACACGCTCAGCGGACCAGAACTTTGCGAATATGGAAAAGCAAATCTATGGCGAGTTTGAACATACGTTCATGATGTATATGCCACGCCTCTGTGAGCATTGCCTGAACCCGTCGTGTGTTGCAACCTGCCCGAGCGGTGCTATCTATAAGCGTGAAGAAGACGGTATTGTCCTGATAGACCAGGATCGCTGCCGCGGCTGGCGTTTATGTATCAGTGGTTGTCCGTACAAGAAGATCTACTTCAACTGGAAAAGCGGAAAGTCTGAAAAATGTATTTTCTGCTATCCGCGTATAGAAGCAGGTATGCCTACCGTTTGCTCCGAGACCTGCGTCGGCAGGATCCGTTACCTGGGCGTTTTGCTCTATGATGCCGATAAGATCTCTGAGGCCGCTGCCACGGAAAATGAACAGGATCTTTATCAGCGCCAGTCTGATATTTTCCTGGATCCCAATGACCCGCAGGTGATCCTTGCAGCACAACAACAAGGGATCCCGCAGAATGTGTTGGAAGCAGCAAAAAATTCGCCGGTCTGGAAACTGGCCATGGACTGGAAGCTGGCTCTGCCGTTACATCCTGAATACCGTACCCTGCCTATGGTCTGGTATGTACCACCGCTTTCCCCGATTCAGTCGGTTGCTGAATCCGGGGCTTTAACCAGCGATGGCGTATTACCGGCAGTAGAAGAACTACGTATTCCGGTTCAGTATCTGGCTAATATGCTGACAGCCGGTGATACCGCCCCGGTAATTTCAGCATTAAAACGCATGATGGCGATGCGCCATTATAAACGCGCTCAAACGGTGGAAGGCAAAACCGATACCCGGGCTCTTGAAGAGACAGGACTGACAGTGGCTCAGGCAGAAGAAATGTACCGCTATCTGGCCATTGCCAACTATGAAGACAGGTTTGTCGTGCCTTCCGGTCACCGTGAAATGGCCGGACATGCATTCCCGGAAAAAAGCGGATGCGGATTTACCTTCGGTGATGGCTGCCACGGGAGTGATACCCGTTTTAATTTGTTTAACAGCCGCCGGATCGATGCCATCAATGTGTCCGAAAAAACAGGAGATCAGTGATGCAGCCATTAAAACTGATTGCTGTGATGCTGGAATATCCTTCTCAGGAACTGTGGGAAGCGTCAGAAGAAATATTAGCAGTTATCACCGCAGGATCACCGGAGTTACTCGAATTTACTCAACGTTACTTGCAGGCTCCGTTACTGGATCGTCAGCAGGAATGGTGTGAAACCTTTGACCGTGGACGCGCCACCTCACTGCTGCTGTTTGAACACGTCCATGCGGAGTCGCGTGACCGCGGACAAGCGATGGTCGACTTAATGACGCAATACCAGGCTGCAGGATTGCAACCGGATTGCCGTGAGCTGCCCGACTACCTGCCGGTGTATCTGGAATATCTGTCGCTGTGCACGGAAGAGGAATGCCGTCAGGGGTTACGGGATATCGCTGAAATACTGGCTCTGCTCGGCGGTCGTCTGACACAGCGGGGCAGTGACTATCGGGTGTTATTTGACCAATTGTTAGTGCTGGCTGACAGCCCGCTACGTAGCCACACTGTGCTTGATAAAATTGCCGGAGAATCCCGCGATGATACTCCGCAGGCAATGGATGCTATCTGGGAGGAAGAGCAGGTGAAATTTATTGAAGATCCGGCATGTAAGAATGCGGCACAACAACAATACCGCCAGCGCTTCCGTGACCAGGTCACACCGCAGTATCTGGATTTATCTGCCGGAGGTGTCAAATGATAGGCTGGCTGAATACTTTTCTGTTTGATCTTTACCCTTACCTGTGCGGAACGGTGTTTCTGGCAGGAAGCTGGTTACGTTACGATTACGGCCAGTACAGCTGGCGGGCTTCTTCCAGCCAGATGCTGGATAAAAAAGGCATGACGCTGGCCTCCAATTTGTTTCACATCGGTATTCTCGGAATTTTCTTCGGGCATCTGTTTGGTTTACTGACCCCGCACTGGGTCTATGAGTCCTTCCTGCCGATTGCAACGAAACAAAAGATAGCCATGGTGGCCGGAGGTGTTTGCGGCATCATGACGGTGATCGGAGGGGGATTACTGCTGAAACGCAGGCTGTATAACCCCCGTGTCCGGGCGACCTCTACCCACGCCGATATTCTTATCCTGAGTTTACTGGTGCTCCAGGCTTGTCTCGGGGTAACGACCATCCTGTTTTCCAGCCGTCATATGGACGGCGAGGAAATGATGAAGCTGGCAGGCTGGGCACAATCTATCGTCTTTTTCCGGGGTAATGCAGCCTCGTTTCTGGATGGCGTGGACATGATCTATCGGGTACACCTGGTGCTGGGAATGACACTCTTTTTAGTATTTCCTTTTACCCGTCTGGTTCATATCTGGAGTGCGCCGGTAGAATATCTGACCCGTCGCTATCAGCTGGTTCGCTCGCGACATTAGTCAGACACCTGTCAGCGAACACTATAATACCCAACCGCGACAGGCTTTACCGCCTGTCGCTGCTTTCAGAGAGTATCGCCGGTAAACAGACGATACCCGAGATCCACGGTTTCACTGCCCGCTGTTCGGCGACCTTCCAGCTGTGCAATCAGCAACCCGGTAGCGACCTGACCTGCTTCCAGCCTTGGTGTGATCACACTGGCGAGTTTTTGCTGATTTGCTGAACCGATATCCAGACCGTGGAAACCGGCAATCGCGATATCTTCAGGGACCCTGATCCGACGCGCCTGACACTCCAGCAATACGCCCATCGCCAGATCATCATTCGTACAAAATATTGCATCAGTTTGCGGATGCTGTGCGATGATTTGCTGAAATAACCGGCGACCTAACACCATCGAGGAGATTGCTCCGGGGACATAGTGATGCCCTGACAATCCATATTCCTGTAATGCCTGCGTCATCCCCTGATAGCGGCTGACATCACGCGGATCATCCATCGCACCGATGAAGGCCATCTGTTTTTTACCGCGCCTGATAAATTCACCGGTCATATCAAAAGCGGCTTGCCGGTTATCAAATCCGACCTGAATATCCAGTGGATCAGAAGTTATTTCCATCAGCTCAGCCACCGGAATACCGGATGTTTTCAGGTAATCTCTGGCTGTCTGAGTGTGCTGTGTACCGGTCAGCAGTAAACCATCAATATGGTAGGAGAGCAGAGTGATTATTTTTTCCTGTCCGGTCAGCGGATCATAGTTATCACTGGCAATAATTGTCTGATAACCATGCTTTTCTGCGACCTGCTGAATACCTTCCAGCACATCTGAAAAAATCTGATTCCGGAAAGACGGAATGATCACACCAAGCGTTTTGCTCCCCGCCCCCGACAGCATTTCCGGTAACCGGTTAGGAATATAATTATGCTGGCGCATCACTTCATCAATAGCACATCTGCTACGCTCAGAAACCTTAGACGGATCACGCATATAGCGGCTTACCGTCATTTTTGTCAGGCCTGCCAGGGTCGCGATATCCTGCAGGGACATACGGTTTCGTTTCATAACATTTCCTGTAAGTATTTTTTTCGCGGGTAGTCTACCTGTGAAATGCAGATACTGCCCGGATAACCCTGTCTGACGTAATGCGGGCCATCACCCGGAGACACAAGGCACAGTGACGTCTACGGTCAGTGATAAAGGCAGAGGCGGGATCGTTTACTGGCGGGAGCATCGCCTCCCGCCCGGACGGATTAAACTGACGCTAACATGCCGCCATCAACAAACAGGATATGGCCGTTCACAAAATCAGAAGCCGGCGCGGCAAGGAAGACAGCGGCTCCTTTCAGTTCTTCAGGTTTGCCCCAGCGGGCTGCAGGAGTCCGGTGGCATAGCCAGTCAGTGAACTGTTTATCATTGACCAGTGCCGATGTCATTTCTGAATCGAAATAACCCGGCGCAATACCGTTAACCTGAATATTATACCGGGCAAGTTCAACACACATGCCTTTAGTCAGCATTTTTACTGCACCTTTGGATGCGGCATACGGTGTAATATTGTCGCGGCCTAATTCGCTTTGCATGGAACAGATATTGATGATTTTTCCACGCTTACGCTCAATCATCCTGCGGGCAACCTGTTGAGACACCAGAAATACTGATTTCTGGTTAACATTCATTATGTTATCCCATTGTTCAACCGGAAAATCGGTGAAAGGTGTACGGAACTGAATGCCCGCATTATTAATCAGAATATCCAGCGGACCGGTACCCGTCTCTATCTGTTCAATTGCTTGCGCTACGGCTTGCGGGTCTGTGACATCAAATGCGCAGGCATGTGCCGTTATTCCTGCCTGCTGTAATTGCGTCACGGCGTGTTCGCAACGCTCCCTGTTGCGGCCATTGATAATGACTTCGGCACCATGCTCACCTAGTCCATAAGCCATTAGTAATCCCAGACCCTGGGTAGACCCGGTGATTAAGGCTCGCTTTCCGCTCAGGTTAAATAAGTTACTCATTTTCTGCCCCCATACCACTAACTGTTACGCGTAACTGTACGCGCAACAGCCCGGGGAATAAACGCTTTTCAGCCATTCTCACGAAGCTTTGAGAAGATATGTGATCCTTGTCAGATATTTGCCTCCTAATGTTCATCGATACTTATCTGTCTTACACACTGATGCACAGATAAAAATATCGCGGTAAAGAAAATGTATGCCCGGGCTTATACTGCCGGAATCAATTATGCTCCCCGTACCGGTTATAAAGGTAATGACCGAATTAGGGTGACGGTAATAATTTATACTTCCCGTTTCACCAGCAGACAGACACTATTAAATATCGTTACCCGTCCAATAGAAGAAACTGAAATATTCTTATTTTCAAACAATTTTGGCTGACTCTATAGAACAGATGGCAAATAGCTGACATAATCCAGTGATATTTCATTCATTACAGTGTTTAAAACCTTCAGGCGACAGGATGAAAAACAGACAAAAATAACACTCCGGTACGCTTATAACGTTTCGCACTGACTTCGGAAAAATCAAGAAAAAAATTCACTTTAAAAATCAAACGAATAATATAAATATGGTGCTATATGAATAACAAGGAAGTCATTCGTTCCATTGCCATTATCGATACCTGTAACTATACCTGCATGGCAATTTCTTCTATATGCAGGCACATTTCTGACAATATTATCGTCTACACTTTTACTTCGGTAGAAGAACTACTAAATCATCGTTCAGTAAGGGATTTCGATTTCGTATTTTATGACATACTGACAACCTGTCCGATAGTTATCGACCCCGAAAATGATATTTTAAAGATAAAATCGGCAAATCCCCATTGTAAGGTTTGTCTGCTCTCGGTGTTACACCAGTTCATGTATATTAGAAACGCTGACTTTGAACTGGATAAACGGCTTCCTCTGGACGACTTCAGTTTTTTTATTCGTATTCTCTGTCGTGACAACCAGGGGAAATGTAAAAGAAATTATAGCGTTATATTTCATAGCCGTCTGGATTTAACCAAAGAGCAGGTATCGCTATTACGCGGTTATCTTTATAACCTGAACACGAAAGAAATCGCTGAGCTCCTGCATTGTAATCTGAGGAAGGTTTATTTTTACCGGGAAGGGGCTATCAAAAAAGGACACCGGAACAAAAGCTTTTTCCGCGCTATCGGACGCCTGGTCAATCCCTGATGATATCACAGGAAAGCTCA
>ERZ794946.427-NODE-427-length-17227-cov-4.088341_pt1 | contig 17227 bp, 12 predicted proteins | sample MGYA00433072_ERZ794946 | MGnify/ENA primary metagenome ERZ794946 (study PRJEB30137, sample SAMN04331413) | food metagenome | isolation source: Y3 must sample point D1 replicate A | place: Australia: South Australia | collected 2014 ...
TGTGTTACGGAGCATAAACGACATAGAGTCTGACACTTTCCAGTCGTGGGCTTGCGGCTCTATCTTTTCGTGGAAGCATGTCTTTAACCTTGTAGGTGAGCTGTCACTCACGGTCGGTAGAAGAGGTTGTCTGGTCTCGAGAAAGGGCTCTGATGGCGTCGGCGGCCCGCGCGCAGCGAGAGAAGTCTATGCTTTTCAAGCAAAGAAACGGTCTCCAAGTTCAACGTGCAACATGCAGAAATCGTCTGTATCCATCGGACCATTCTAGCTACCCAGTGCACTCATCCGTGCCCTATCTCAGATCCCTGATCTCTCAACGTTGCAGAAACGTGCATTTTCTTGAGAGCTCTTGGCCTCTTGAGATCAGATTTTATAAAAGTGCAACTTCCTTTACCAACGGCATGGGTATCACTCAGACCTCAGGATGTTTAGCAGTTGATCTGGCCACCTCGTATCTACACGCTGTCCGCGAGACGAGTGTCTGTTCCAATTTTGGCAGCATAGCTAATAGTCAGGGGCATGGAAATAGAGCAGAACAATCAAATCTCGCCAGCGGATCCAGATATCGAGTCAAGGACCAATTGTAGGTCGTTTCGGCCGACAGACCGGTTCGTCACTACAATCTCAGCCCTCGATCTTTTCCCTGGCTTCAAGAAAGCTGGATCAAATGCATGAGCGCATAGCCAGCTAAAAGAAGGTGCACCTATCTTTTCTCGGTCTCGGCGCCGTCCATGTGTTCTCCCCTTGGCGAGAGCATTGGCACTTTCTGAGTTCAAACTTCGAAACCAAACGTCCACACAGATGCGATTGGCTTTGGCAACCTGCGTGGATCCTGCCTAAAGATATTGCTCCTTTAGCATAATCTTCAACAGTTTACGCCGAACACCTCGGTTTGAATCCTTCCTCACACATGCACCGCGCCGCATCTTCGGGCAGCTGCAATATCGAAACACGCATCGGTTAGTTCTTCCTCGCGTATTCCCCGCAAATCTTTCTTTGGCGGCGGTCCCGGCGCGGACGGCATGATGTCTGTGGTCGAAGAAGGCAGGTCCAAAAAGGACCCTTCTTTTTTTTTTCTGCCTTTCGCGAATCGCGCTCTGGTCTTTTGGGCTGTTTAGTCATCGCTTCAGTCGCCATGAGTCGCTTCATCGACAAAGTCGCTTTCTTTATATAGCAAGTCCACCCGCTATTGTGCTCTGCTTTCGCTCGGTTCCGGTGGGCATACTTCCACTGTTTTTCTGCCTCTCAAGCAGGCCGTCATGCTCTGGACTTTCCATCGGCTCAGTTGTCCAGAAAGAGGAATTGTCAGGGATAAATTCTACTTGGGTACACGCCCAATTCCCGGTCCTCTTATTTCCCAAGGCGTTTCCAGTTCGAAAGCAAGATTGAAACCTCAGGTTCCTCCTTTGCGTGGTGGTGCCGTGTGAGTTCGCGGTGAGGGGTAGTCCGGCCAGCAAAAGGCGCATTTTGGTGCAAAAGCCAAAGGTCGAACGTGTCATGGCTCTGACTGAAGTCAAAATCTCAAGTTTATTTCTCTTGTCTATTTTTAGCAGGGCGCTGGATGGATGGGGTTTATCGAAGAGAGCACATCCACCAGCACGTTGGCAATCGTGATTTTTTGCTTTGTGTCTCGCCGCTTATCGACCTTAGACGGCTTCTCGCCCACCGCCTCCTGCAAACACCTCGGTCATGTTCGGAGAACACGATGATGTCCGTCTGCATGATGTCTTTTATGTTTCGGGCTTTGAAGGTAACAGGTCGGGATACTCACCATGTGCGCCGGCTGGCAACAGTAAACCCTAACAAGTATATTTGCCGAAAGCCATATCGACGGAAAGAGCAGCAGCCGGCAAAGACGTTCGACGCGCCATAACGACAATGTCTCGCTGCTCTCGAGATCCATGGTTTGGATTTTCTGCTCAGCTGCTGGACCTCACGAGCTCCTACAATAGAAACACTCTCTCGGACATGACCGATTATTGATGTTGTTGGTGATATATCCTTTCATCTTAGATGCCCTGACTTGACTCCACCACAAATCGTAATAAGCATAATAGCCCAGGCAGAAATTTGGTTTTTTTTCTGCCGGTCACTCGCTAGGACTCGGCAATGAAGTCGAAGCAAGCAATTGATCTGAGAGACCATCTCCGAATCCACCTGTCAGACCACGTTGTGGAGAGGATGGGGGGCTCAGTTGAAACGCGCTACAAGTTGCTACAGACGAAAGGACGATCGAGAAGGAAATCTCGGGAGCCCGAGCCTCGATATGTGCCCTACAACCGTCCGTATTTTTCCGCCATCGATACTCACGCTGCAAACAAGCACGTGGAAGATAAGCTGAGAGCAAGAAGTCCAATCAGACTTTCGCGAATTGACGGTAGATATCTGTTTACGGACAGTGAAAGTCAAAAGACGCCAGCGCTGTGCGAATACGAGTCACCGATCTGTATAATGAATCACCAAACGCCCTCCCCGGTTTCTCCCTCCCCTTCTCCTTGTATTTCCGTTGTATATCGTCACGAAGAGCTGCATATGGAAAGCTGATATTATATCGTCGTGATCTCCCCTTGTAGCCAACGGCCGGCTCTCAATGATGTTTGTATTTCTATTTGTGGGAATACGTTAGCTTGGAAGCTTCATGATTGCGAATTGTTTAGAGAGGCTCAAAACTTACATCTTCCGACTTCTTGATATACTCGCGGTCGACTTGGTTGCCGACACCTTTGAAGGTTTGACCCACCGCGCGGCTGACGCCAATGACAGGTTGGAGCAATATGGTTGGCGCATGTCGAGCCACCGCCCGGGCTGCCCCTGCGGCGGTCCCGCTGGCCAGGAAGTCTCCCTGAACAGCGATAATAGCATCGCGTGCCGTTGTCAGGTCTCGCTCGAGATAAAGACGCGCGGAACGCAGGCCTTGGATCACGCCCAGGGGCTGATCTGCATAGTTGCTGACCTGGCGTTGTTGGGACTCCTCGTATTCTCCCTCAACATCCTGCTGGCTCTGATTACTAAGTGTGCGCTGAGCCGGGGACAGCATGTCTTCGACTTCTTGCAGTCTGGTCCCCGTGCCGATCGCAACCTTTGCAACTAGACGCGCGAACCCGGATGAGGTCGTACTCAGTGCTTTAAAAGCGCCTTTCTGAACACTGCGAACCTTGAAGCCATCCTTCCTGATCTCGGCGACAGGGACAGCGACAATGTCACGGATGCCTATGCCAAGTTCGACAAGAGGTCTTGTCATTCCAATACCAGCAAGGACACCGCGAAGCTGGTTGTGTATGACGTCGGGTGTCCATATGTCGCTCAAGGTGTCATGTAGTGTGTCAAATCCTTTTAGACCGTAGATTATCGCGTGCTTGAGCTTGATGTTGGCTTTCTCAAGAGTCACAAAGTTCTTGAATTCAGACATACGGCCGCTTCGTAGACCGACATAGTCGACCTTCTTTGGCTTGTAGTCAAGACACAAGTTGACAGTATTGACTTCCAACCGTTGTATGAATGGAGGCTCGGCATTTGCATCGGTAGGCTTGGAAGAGTCGTCTTTGAAGTCGAAGAAGCGGGTCATAAACTCCAATGCGTCTTGGTCGACATGCAAGCGTAGTGGGAGAACGGAAGCCTAAAAGGTGTTAGTCGAAAGAACGGTCTACGAGTGTATCGTTACTTACACGAATGGTCATCTCCGTGGCTACTAATTCTGGCACTGGTCGAACGTTCAGGAGCTCTAGATGGATCATGGGCTTCATCATCTCGCGCATGTTCTTCTTGTCGTTGTGGAGCGTCAGGAATTTCTTCCAAGTAGAGGTCGGTACGTGGTCGAAAATCTCGAAATTTGTCACCCTGATATCGACAGAGCTTTGCACCTCACCACTACCAGGGGGGTGCACCAGAAAATCGAGAGCGAGACCTCTGAGTTCGAATCCAAGCTTGTTGGACGCACCACGCTGGAGTCGAAGTCGCTTCTTTCGAAGTTTCTTTTGGCGGTTAATGTCAGCTTGACTCGGTCTTGAGATGCCAGTCGTGGCATAGCTCTCTGTCTCACTCGCGACTTCATTACCCTGGTTTATCAGATTGCTGATCGAATGGCGAAGGTCTGAAGGTTCACGTGCTGAAGGTACGCCAATGTAAATGGAGTTGAACAAGCAGTCGCCGATCACTGTCTCTGTTTCTTCCTCAAAGGTGTTAGACCTGCGTCGGCTCGACTTGCGTTCTTCCAGCTTCAACTCCACTTCCTCGACTGCCTGCGTGATAGTTTCGCGGGTTCGTCGCCAGTCATAGCCATCGTACAGGTTCCAGATGATGTTAACGCCTCGTACCCGTACCTGGATTGGGAACTGTTTCTGTTGCTCGTGAGCTTCTCCTAGCGCTCTCGAGCCCCCATAGATCTTGTCGAGTTGTCGATCATCCTGGTAGAATGGTCTGATCACTGCAGGAGTCGTCAGGTCTGAAGTGCCGAGCTCTTTTCTCAGGCTGCGCAACAAAGCATCATCGCTGAATTGCGGCGAGCTTGTGATCTCGAATGGATCCTGCTCCAGAAGACTCTCGACAGTGTCAGACTGGAGACCTCCTTCGCCGTACAAATCTTCGTCTTCAAAAGCCATGGCTCCTTCCTCGTCGATGTCCGATCCGATCATGAGATCTTCTTCATCAGGTGATGGGAAGTCCGTCTCGGCATCGAACAGAGCAGAGGGCGCAGGGCCGGGTTTGACAAAAGCCTCGCCCGAGAAGGAGTTGACCATGTCATCGAGTGTCATAAGCCCGGGATCGAGCTGAGTGCGGAATTTTGGATCATCGTTCGCGATTGCTGGTGGTGATAGGCCATTGAGTACTGCAATTAGGGTCTGTGTAGAGTCGGCACAGGTCTCCAATAAGAAGAATTCATCGCGCAACTCAACATCGATAAACTTCTCGGAATTGGACTTGTCTTCCGTGATGCATACGGTCGCTTGTGCGGATCCAATAGTAGTGACAGTAACATAGCCTTTTTGCAAGAGATAGCTTTGCAGACGAAGAGAGTGGTTTGGCTGAGAAGATATACCGGGGAAAACTGTATTGTCAGGAGGTGAAGCAGTAGTCTGGTCTACAATATAGAGTGTTGCTGTTCGCATGTTCAATGTAGCCTCGAATGATTCGGTTGGTGGGACTGAAGTGGTAAACTTTGTGCTCGTAAGTAGTAAGACGGCTTTCGATTCCAAGTCTCTGGGTTGTAGACCAAGGGCGCAGTCGTGGAGCAGAACATCAATATCAAGCGTTTTGCTGGAGCTGCTCGAAGACTTGACTGAATCAACACCCGGATGTGACTTGTTCGGAAGCCCAAAAGCCGAGGGGTCAAGAACAGAGGTCGCAAGGTCGTGTACTTTATGCTCTACCTCTGAGGCTGTCGCTGTGTTGGTTAGAGACAGGAGAGTAGGGATGTCATACTCGACACAGATGTTGAACAACTTGGCCTTCACGACAGGTTCCGCTTCGTCTCCTACCATACGTGCCATGAGCATAGGATATTCTTCTGTGCAAGCCCCAGAGAGCACCTCGTGAATTATGTCGTGTCTGCCAGCTGGACCTGCATTCATACTGCCGATGGAGAGCGCATAGAGAGCCGGCAGTCCTACCTGAGCTATCTGGATGTTCTTGAAAGAAACGTCCATGGGCCCAAATTGCTCGTTGACGGGCACTTGGAGTCTCGTGTGGTCGACCCGAACCAGTAAAAGTACCCCAGGAGTGTCATCTTCTGGCAAGTACTTGGTGACGGCTGACAGCTTAGATAGCTCTTCAACAAGAGACTGGAGATAGGGTACAAATTCCCATGCGTTGATGTGCGTCTGAAACTTTGCGACTTGCACGTTCAATACCGACCCTTTCCTCCTCTGTCTAAGAAGGGTGTGGATCATAATATCATCATCGTTCTCGTACTTGTTCTTGGTGGGGGTGACAAGCGATAACAATCGAGCAAGGTCTTGTTCTTTTGGCGAGAATGAGTAGATCATACTCAACTTCTCAATAACGATATCGAAGTCTGAGTATTCGGATGAAGTGTTCACCACGGGCATCGTGACAGACATCCTGTCAACACTGACGAACACACGATCTTGTCGGGGGAGGACGTGGATTGTCGATGCTCGTAGTTCCAGAGAGCAAGATCGAGATGCCAATCTCACATCGAGCCCCTTCAGGTTTGCACTGAGCTTTGTTTGTGAAGAAATGCTTTCTTCGATCGCTGGCTCCTGGAATCGGACACCCCTACGCGGCGGGCCTGGGCTTTCTGACTTGTTGGCAAAGACGCCACTTGACAGCAGTGATGAGCTCATCTCAACAACACCGGTCAATCCGCCCAAAGCATCGAAATCTTCATCGAACTTCATCAGATCAAGATCAACGCGAATAGGCAGTATCCGGGCGTCTATCCTCCTTTCGACTTGCCCTTGTAGCGTTGTGTTTGTGTGGGTAGCAATTGAGACCACACGTTGGGGAGTCTTTTGATCTGTTTGCCTTCCAGACAGGTCAAAAGAGATAACATCGTTGGTACCGGCAGTGAACGTGAAGTTTCCGATATGCAAATTTATGTCTGCAGGTGAGAAATGACCACTGACTTCAAGGTCGACGCGTTGTAGTTCGAGCTTCAACAACGCTTTCTTCTCGTGATCGGAAGGTGGACTCGGTCGCCACGAAGACAGATCAACAAGTTCGACCGATTTTTCAGGTAAATCTTCAAGAAGAGCGACACGGAACTGTTCGATCTGCAACTGAAGACTTGGTAGTCTCTGGTCGGGAGCCGGACGAGATTCGGTAGTCCGCCGTGTCGCAGCCGGTCCTTTCGCGACATCCATCAGTGCAATGAACGAACGGATTGTGTCGGCATCTAGTTGCAACATGATCGGACTGGCAGCAACTTCAATAGTTGTATCAATAATGTCGTCCTCTTCAAGACCATCAGATGTTTGGTCAGATCTAGCAGGTGCGTTGAAACGCAGGGAAGAGCGACCTCCTTCAGCGTAAATTGAGAATGCACCTGGAGCCTGATGAAAGGTGGAAGTAGCCATCAAACTCTGGGAATTTACATCTCCAGCGTCTTGCATACGTGTACTAGCTCCGGAGGTTTGTCGAATACCAATATCGAGATCACGTAGAATCAAAATCTCTTTTGAAACGTAGTTCAGCGATGTGGCTTTTCCTTCTTGTGGCTCAACTCCAGCTTGTCGTTCAGAGACAGGTGCATAGCTCTGCAATCTGGGTGTAGGAGCTCTATCCTCAGACTCATAGCCAGGTTGTTCGGTCAAGTGCTGCGACAAAAACGGCGGGTCCAGATCTTCGTCGTCGTCTAGTACAGAGTTCCATCCACCCGGGAGCATCTTCAGATTTGGAGATCCTGGCTCCTGACCTACAGCGCTCATGTACATGCTCTCAGCCTCAGCGTTGCTGTAAACCACAGACTCCGCTAGATCGGTCTCGGCCTCTGGTTCTTCGGGAGACAAAGCTGGCGGGCTGTCAATAATGTTGTCGTCTCCAACATGTCTGGCACCACGAATGCTTCCCGTAGACTGAATTTCCCGATGCAAAAATCTTGAACTCGAGGCGGTCTGTGGGCCCTGCGCACTGATGAAAGATTGTCCACCTGGAGATTGTGACATTGTGCTAGGCGATCCTCTAGCGTCAATCGTACTCAGAAAGACAGATGATGACAGATCTTGGAGTATGTCTGATGCTGTCGGATCATGTTCAGGTGCGAACGAAGACCAAATCTGATCATGACCAGACGAGCTCTGGCTACGTCTGGATGCCCAGGAGATGTTGTCTTCACCGGGACGTATATCAAAAGAAGCAGTGCTTTGAAGCATCTCGTCAGGCAAACTCTCCTGATCGGAGTCCGACAGATATGCATGAGCTGGAAACTGAATGTGTGGTAAAACACCAGACTCTGCCAGAGCTGGTTCGTGCTCCATAGGTGTGTCTCCCGTGTGTTCTTCTCTGCCACGTGAGGTTTCCGTTGCATAGGAAGCGAACAGATCAGCTACCGAGGTGCGTGTACGGGAGACTTGTTCTTCATGCAGCAAGTGAACACCAAGTCCTTGCAGGTTGATCTGTCTTCGCTTTCCCGTGGGTGCAGTTGTGTTTCCACCATCAGCATCGACATAAGCAGCCGCAGCGCGAACATCGATGCTTGCGACGTGTGCAATAATGATGGTAGGAGTTGTATCAGGGGTGGAGTCCTGGTATGACAGCCTGAAGTTGACATCTTTTATCCTTACCTGGACACGATCCACGATTCCTTGTAGAAAGCTAGCGACCATAGCAGGCAGACCCAAGCTTGTACCAGTACCCAAGTCGTCGCTTGTGTCACTCAAAGACGACTTGGCCATGTAGCGAGCCTCCAACTCTTGCTTCTCTTCTAGCGGTTCTTCCAACAAGATGGACCGCGCCAGACGCTGTGTTGAGGGAAGGCCACTGGTATCGTGAAAGGGAGGCGAGGGAGAGTGTATTCGTCTGTTCGTCTTGCGATGCTCGGGGGTCTTCGAGTCGTCGGCATTGTCGCGAGGCTCGGCAGGCACATCGGCGGCGACCTGTACATCGATTCCATCTACCTCAGCGATGATGCTTTGCTGGAAGAAGTTGGCGGGAATGGTCAGGCGCAGCGACAGCACACGAGCGACCAGGAGGCGAAGGTTCGGTGGGAGCTGTAACAAGGCCGTGAGTTCCTGGGTTATGTTAGCCAGCCTTCGAAAGGAAAGAACAGCAGAGGGTATACTTCGACATGAAGACCGACGTTCTTGAGCTCAACAGTGCTGGTCCTGCCGATCTTAACGCCCAAAGAGTCGAGATCTAAAGAGTCTACGTCCAGCAATGCAATACGTGATAAGGCAGCACGAAGCAGGCGCTTCTGGAAGTAGGCTGGCATCCACGAAGCCATGGTGGCGGAGGTGCTAAAGTGCAAACAAAAAACAAAAAGTCGCGCTCATCCAAGCATGCTCCTCAAGCGGTGATATGTCGACTGCAGTTGACGTATATTCATGTTACGGTACACGAACGACAACTCGCGGGGTACATGAAGACAGAAGGTGTTATGCGTCACCTGGCTACCGTTTCGTCCTGGGTTGGCCGCTCACTCTCACACGATTCAAAGAGAAGGAAGGCAAATGCGCATGTCTTTGTCGCCGCTTGATTTGTGGTGTCCACCTGACTGTTCAAACCATTCGCGTTAGAGTTGGTGACTCTCCGCATGTCACAATCGACTCCGTTATCACCGAGGGGTCCACCGTCATTTGGCTTGTCGATCGCTGCCTGACTGGATCGTTGTCGTCCGTGCACCCATCGCCTAGCCAATGGCGTGCCTGCAGTCCTTCCATATTTCTCTCTCGATCATCCGCGAAGCAATATACCATTCGTGCAACATATCCACCTCATACCAGTCGCAAGCATTGTAGGCAACTTTTGTCTTGATTTGTATCTGTGTAGTTGTTTGGCCTGTAATAGGTGGTTCTGTTTGACAAAATATGGATCAGCTCAGTATTCAAGACGATGCCGATGCTCAATGGCTAAAGGAAAGAGGTGTTCCGTCTTTTGAAGAGCCATTCCTTCAAAAATATCTCCAGGGCCGTGATGCCTTGATCGATCAAGAGAAGAAGCAGCGAAGTGGTCAGTCGAGGACTGTCATAGCAGAGATATAGACATTACTGACTTCTTCAAGACCATGCCTTCCGGGAGACCCTGTCACCAATGGCTCGCGAGGCTTGTGCTATTGTTTCTGCCATCAGATTCGAGGAACAACAAACACTCTGGACCAAGGACTATGAAGACAGCCTGGCCTCAGACTCAAAGGATATCTACCCTGGAATGATGTTCACGCTGGCGCGTCCCAAGATCGAACAGTCAAAACTCTGGAAGATTGTCAAGAAGATGCCAAAGGGTGCTCTTCTGCATTGTCATCTCGAAGCAATGGTCAACATGGATTGGCTCATCGAAGAAGCTTTCAACACAAAGGGTATTCACATCAAGGCTGACCAGCCTCTCGACTCTGAAGATGCTCAGTCTTCCGCCCCTTTCCTCTTCAAATGGCTTAAGAACCGCTCTTCTGAAAGCTCTTCGATCTGGGAGAAGTCTTATGCTGTTGACCAATGGATCCCAATTGACACCGCTGCTGATGCCTTCCCACGCGGTGGCCGCAAAGGCTTCGAAAAGTGGGTCAGAGAGCGCATCACCATCACTCTGGACGAATCTATCCAGCACATGCACGGTCCCAACGACATCTGGCGCAAGTTCCAATCGTGTTTCGGCATCATCTCCAGTCTACTGCACTACGAACCCACCTTCCGCACTTTCCTCCGTCGCATGTTTGAGGACTTGATTGAAGACGGTGTCCAATACGTCGATGTTCGCAGCACATTCCTCGACCCCTTCTACAAGGAAGGCTCAGAAGAACCGGAAAAGGACAACGAACTCATGATCGACATTCTCGATGAAGAAATCGAGAACTTCAAAGCTCTAGGCAAAGGCTTCTGGGGTGCGAGATTAATCTACACAACTCTTCGCAGCTTCGATTCCCGCAAAATCATCGAGAGCATGCAAGAATGCATTGACATGAAACTCCTGTATCCAGAGCTGATCTGTGGGTTCGATCTCGTGGGTCAAGAAGATCTAGGTCGCTCATTGGCAGATCTGACACCAGAACTCTTCTGGTTCAAGAAAGCATGCGCGCAGAACAAAGTGGATATTCCCTTCTTCTTCCACGCTGGCGAGACCCTAGGTGATGGTGACGAAACAGATGAAAACCTGTTCGATGCGATTTTACTGGGTACCCGACGCATCGGTCACGCGTTTTCGCTTTACAAACATCCTCTTCTGTGCGACATGGTCAAGGAGAAGAAAATCCTCATCGAGAGCTGTCCTATCAGTAACGAAGTCCTTCGTCTCACCGGCAGTATCATGTCACATCCTCTGCCAGCTCTGCTCGCAAGAGGCGTACCCGTTTCCCTCTGTAACGACGATCCAGCCATCCTAGGTCACGGACATAGTGGCATGACCCACGATTTCTGGCAAGCGCTGCAAGGATGGGAGAACCTAGGTCTCGAAGGCCTGGCTTCTTTGGCGGAAAACAGTGTCAGATGGGCTTCTTTCGAGGACATGAATGCACAGCAATGGTCTCAAGAGTTGAAGGAAGGTGCATATGGCAAAGGCGAGAGGGCTATGAGGATGCAGCAGTGGGCAAAGGACTTTGAAAAGTTCTGTCAGTGGGTTGTTGTGGAGTTTGGAGAGGACCAGGATCTGAATCCTGATGAGTAGAGTAGAATATAGATCGTGCGAGATAGCTGTCTTGCAATAAAGCATCTTGCAGACACGAATGTGCAATGATTCAAGGATGCGCTTGTGATCAATGTACTAGAACAGAACAGCGATCAAACCGAGTGACCTGGTGAGTTTTGTATCGCAGGCCTAACACTTTATGAAGAAAAGCACATGTATCATCAAACACATGCAAAGCTCACAAGCACCAAGAAACACAGACAAAGGCCAACAAGCACAAGAGGAGTAATTTGAAGCATAAAATTTGAATTTCTTAATAGTATGTCACCTTAACAACGTGATGTTAGGGGGTTCTCTTAGACGTGGACCCACGGAAGTCTAGGCCAAATCTCTTCGTTCCCCTGCTGACCGAAAAAGACAAAAGCGACGTAAGGCACCTCCGTCTTCTCCAGTGCAGACGTTCAATCTACCAACGCTCCGTTCCGAGCTTCTTGCGTTGAAAAGCAAGTAGCTCGGGCAACTCCTACGAGCTGCATCGCTGGGGTGTGTACGGAAAAGTACAGCGGGATCATCACTGGCACAAGGAAGGGGGAAAAGGGATAAAAGAGAGGGGAGAATGGGGACTGCAGAGTTAGAATGGAAGGTCATGAAATTAGTCGTAAAAGACTTGCGGAAAAAAAGATTTTTTGATTCTTCTTTCTGAGCCGTAGAACATCTACTCTTTGCGAGTAGGGGGTTATTCTTTCCCACGGTCGAATGAAGCCCTCCGAGTCCTTTCTCACGCCATCCCAACCAGCAGTACGCAAGCAATGTGTGGGACGAGACGCTTAGAAGAAGGTGGCGGGGCGGTGAGCGGCGAAGACCTTCTTGCCGGCGGTCTTGGGGATACGGTGAGGAAGGGGGAACTTGAGGTTCTTGGTGAGGAGCTGCTTGATGTAGGGGCGGCGGATATCCTCGGCCTTCTCGACCTCGACGACCTTGATGATCTGTGATGCGTGTCAGCCAGCGGGCAACACGAGGCCAGCGATGAGGAGGGAAACCTACGTGGATCGATCGGAAGCGGGCACGGTGGCGGGCGGCCATGTCCTGGTAGAGGGCCTGGACAGCCTCGCAGCGGGACATCTCGCGGTACTCCTTGTACATGTTGTGGGTACCAGAGCGAGAGTCGTAACGGATCCAGATACCGAAGTTCTTGACCTTCTGGGGGCGCTTCTCATGAATCTGCAGGCGCGTGTTAATCGCGTCACTTAACGCCAAACGCTGCAGCCCATTTCCGGGAGATAGCATTGTATAGGTTTGAGATAAGTCGTACCTTGTTGAGGGTAACGATCTCGCCGTTTGCCTTCTTGACCTTTCTCAGCTGAGACAAGAAGTACCAGAATCTGCTCTTGGCGACGACCTCGTTGGGAGCGAAGACGCGCATGCGGTAGAGCTTGGGGGTGGGGTTGGCATCGGTGGGCAACAGACGGCCAACGACCTGGTATTCCTGAAGGCGACCTGTACGGCAGTATGGTATTAGCCCAATTGTTCCTTGCTCTTTGATGCTGACAGTCGACCAAGCCAGCCGATTCGATCCTTTCAAACCCTCCTCTTGAATGCGCAATTTTCGTTTCCTCCATGACCTCGGTCGAATTCTTCAGTCGTATCGAATGATTTGCATCAGGAACAGTCGTAGCCAAATTGGACCATATTCAGGATTGCAGACGATTCGAGCGAAGATGCGAGTGTGCGCAGGCCAGATGGAGTGGGATAATCGGCGGTGGATCGAACTCGGCGGTAGGACGACGTGCGTGATGGAAAATTTACTTACTCATCTGGAGAAATGTCAGTATTGCAGTTGCGAATATGCAGCTGGTATGTAGACTCACTGTTGCGTTTGCTGGAAGGTTAGTACAACGTAAATTGTCAAGTCGCTTGAGGAGAGAAATTCCTGCGCACAGTCGGTGGAGTTCCAGCGCGCCAGACTCCTCGTTTAGCGGAACAAGCCGTCACTGGAGCGCGCTTTCCTTGGCGGCTGTGTTCTGCTCGGCGCGGTCTTACTTTTCGCCGGCGTCTTGAAGCTTTGGCCATTCAATCCATCCATCATCATCAACATCACATGCAAGGCAAGTGCCTGTTGTCGACTGACACTCTGTGTAGGTTCTTCGTGAAACTTTGCCTTTAGGTCATTTCCTTCATTGTATCCTAGTCGCGTGGACTCAACGGCAAGATGAACAGTGTCACCACCGAGTTCGGACAGGCGATGATGGCAAAGGGAGGCTACGAGCTCGCTAGCACGCTGTCGCCAGTTGCACCCAAGTATGACAGTGGCCGCCTATATGCTCTGCACAGAGAAACGAATGCCTTCAGTGTTCAGTCCGACTTTCGCCATGCTCTCTCGCACATCTCGTCATGCAAACTAGCCAGGAACGAAGTCAATGCCTGGGCCGATGTCTTTGTCGCATACTGGAAAGCCGTTGGCGAGATACTCATTGCCGAAGAATCACTCAATTTGGGAAAGAATGCATCCAAGCCTCAGGGTAAGGTCGCCAACTGGGATAAGGTCTATAATGCCTGGAAGGACCTGCTCAATGCACTGTTGAGAGGCTACCAGCTTGAAGTCTTCGACGCCTGGACAATTCCTTGTCTTTATATGGTGGGCAAGTACTTGCGTGTATTCGCTATCAAGGCAGACGAGGCTGCTTTTCAGAAGGGTCAAACTGCGTTCAATGCTTTTGAGGAGGATGTCGGCGACGCAGAGGGAGGAAATGACAAGCTTGAGGATGCTGCACGCCAGATCAACAGAGTCTTCAGTCTTTGTGTCGGCGACAGGTCTCCCATCGAAGAATCTCGTAAGTGGGGCGCTTACTACATCGCCAATCTGCAGTTCAAGACATACTTCAAGGTGAGCATAATGCCTCATGACCCCAAGGCTGGATGTACTAACTATGCATGACAGCTGAACTCGATTGCTCTGTCACAAAACGTCATCAGATCGCTCTCAGCGACGAACACAGACTTACCACCTCTTGATCGCTTCCCTCGGTCTCAGCAAGTCACCTACAATTACTATCTCGGAGTCCTCAAATTCTTACACGAGGATTATGCGAAAGCAGAGGAACACCTGACCATAGCTTACAACAAAGCATTGGCAGGATCTTCTCGCAACATCAGATTGATTCTGACGTATTTGATTCCGACCAGACTCATCACTGCCCACGTCCTACCAACACAAGCAATGTTGGCGCCCTATCCTGGCCTTCAACGACTCTTCGCTCCTCTCTGCGCTTGCATCAAGAAGGGTGACCTGGCCGGGTTTGACGCTGCTCTACAAGCAGGTGAGGAGGAGTTTGTCAAACGTAGAGTCTATCTTACACTCGAGCGTGGTCGTGATATCTGCCTTCGCAATCTCGTCCGGAAAGTCTACCTTTCTGGTGAACTTGAAGCTCCAAAGGAAGAAGGCGCAGAGCCGGTCCGAAGAAGTCGTATACCTCTCAAGGAGTTCACAGCGGCACTGAAGATTGGAGGCGAGACTGAGCTTGAGGGTGACGAAGTGGAGTGTCTGCTCGCCAACTTGATCTACAAGGGCATGATGAAGGGCTACATTTCTCGCACTCACGGAATGGTCGTGCTGAACAAAAAGGGTGCTTTCCCTGGTACTGGCGTCTGAGCCCGGGTGCTTCTCTCACGACATGCAACCAGGAGGCAACATCTGCCCTCATTAGCGTCAAATCTCAACACGCACACCAGAATCGCCTGCAATCACACCAATATGAATGCACCAATACTATCAGTACAGGCGAGCATGGATGCCTTCCTCACCATGATGCACGCGACACGCCCTCGCTTACAGGCAGTAGCTCGTAGTAATATCTTCCAACCAGGGGCGCAACTGGCCAGTATTCATCGGTACTGCGGACGACATCGGTACATGAGATGATGACATGATAATGATGCAAAATTATAGCCAGGCTCTCAAGGATGACTTGAGGACACTTAAAAGCCAATGGATCCATAGATTAGGCAACAACTTCATATTGACACCGGGTTTAGCTACCTACCCAACAATATCGTTCCATCTTCTCTCTTTCGAGGCTGTTAGTTTCGTGGCTCGTCCCCTCGTCCTCCGGAGTTGACAGCGACTTGGCGTGCGTCAGGGGAGCATCATGATTTTCCTGATTAGATGAGCTACTCTGCGGCCGCTCCCTTGACCATCATGCAACCCACAGCACCATGTCTTCAGCAGTAAACATCACTCCCCAGCCTAACAGCCAGAAACGCAAAGGCGGTCGCGCGCCACTACCAGAGGTCGAAGAGAACTTCACGCGACTTCCGCCAGGACCCGGCGACAGGACCGAACGCGCAGTATGCAAGCATTGCGCCAAAGAACGCAGCTGGCACACGACCGAGCTGGTCAAGCACCTGGACAAATGCGCTCAATACACGCCTTCCAAACGGCAGAAATATACGCGACCGTGGCGGATTGAAAGACCTGGTGAGGGTAGATCGCCGAATCAACCGCAATCGCAACAGCCGTCTCCCCAACAATTGCAGAGTAATGGTTTAGACCTTACGAGCCGCAATGTGCGAGTCGGACCCACTGGCATGTTCCAATGGGATGGCGGAATGGTCACTGCAAGACCACCGACCAGCAACAATACCGATGGCAGGGCAGGGGAGGATCAACATCAAGCAGACGGCGTAGAAGACGCAGAACCACAACCACAACCCCAGCCACGTCCACAACAACAGAACCACCACAACCTCCACACGCCCTCCCAATCAGTCGGCGGAACAACCGACTACACAACCACCCCCACCTTCCCCCAACGACACCCTCAACCCCCACAACCTCCGTCCTCCCGCCCATCAACCCTCCCTCCTCCCATCGCGGACCCAGACCAACGTCTCCACAGCTTCATAGACTATGAGCGAGGTGCAATGGCATGGCAAAACAGACCGGAAGATCTAGACGCCATAGAAGCATGGTTACAACATCACAGATTCGACATCGAAGACATCAGAGAGATTTCGGAGAACAGATGGGCGGATTCGTGGGGTCTCAAGTTGGGAGATTTGTATAGGATTAAGAGGGATGTGCAGACTTTTAAGATCTTTTCTGCGAGGTAAGAGGTGGGGGCAAACGGTTCGAGAGGGAGGGGTTGTGAAGGGCGATTGCTTCGTCTTTGCGAAAGCCAGAAGCATATAGCTCTGGTGCTTTCTCTGTCGATGACATCTCTCACTGACCACTGGGATGGATGTATCAGGCTTCCAATGTGTATACATAGAAACGACGCATATGATCCAGTACAAGAATGTCCAAGAGTACACCAACAGTTGGTTTCTTTTTTTCTCTTCCCCTCCTCATTTGCAAGCTGCAGACATTCTTTCCAGATCTCTAGCGGACTTCTCTGACTTTTGTTTATGAAGAAGCATTGATCGGTTCTTATCACAGCCACTGTGTGTCTTTTTGATTCCTCTTGCAATCAACTGTATCTAGCCGAGTATCCTTCTTCACAACATCATCCTTGTAAGCCATCGTAACAGCATCGGAGGTCTAACACTCATCGTCGCCGAAGAAGTGGTACCGTTGACAGCAACCACACTACTAACATTTCTGCCAGTGTAGCTCTTGATATAGTTCACTGCAACTCAAAGTCAGCCATCGTCATCCCCACCATAAATTCCAGATACAGCACAACATACCTTCCCAATAAGCATCCTCAAAAGCCTCAGGGTTGCTCCTCACAAACTCCTCACAAGTATCCGCATACCTATTACACCCACTAGTCTTCCACGTCCTATTCGCCCAACCACCGCAGAAATTGGTATTCAACACCAATTGCATATTGAAGAAATGCGTACTCATATCACAATTTTCCGTTGGAATTGCAGCAGCAGGAATGCCCCAAGTATCAGGCTCTGGCTTTCCGGAAATGATATCAGAGGGTATGGAGCTGCGAGGAAAGAACCAGACGCGTATACCAGTCTGCTGGGTCCATTCTGTAGCGTAGACGCC
>ERZ794946.428-NODE-428-length-17186-cov-4.060300_pt1 | contig 17186 bp, 7 predicted proteins | sample MGYA00433072_ERZ794946 | MGnify/ENA primary metagenome ERZ794946 (study PRJEB30137, sample SAMN04331413) | food metagenome | isolation source: Y3 must sample point D1 replicate A | place: Australia: South Australia | collected 2014 ...
CCTTATTTTGCCACCGAGCTCAAGCGCCGACCGATTATCAGTCACCACACAGTCACGTCACTCGGCAAACGATACATTCTTTTCTGGCTGCCATGATCCAGACTACTATCTGCACACGATCGAGATCCAACAGTTCAAAGAACACAAAAGCTTCGGCCCAAAAAGATTGCGGAAGCGAAGGATAAAAGTCAAGGCCGAACGAGACGAAACGAGGCTGAGCCACAGGAAACGGGTCCTAAAAGACCCGCATCGGACTTTCGCCCGAACGGAAATGCCAATTGCCATGGTACACAGATTGCCATGTCACCACTACAAGTAAACCGCAGTCTCGTCCAAAAAGGCTTTTGAGGAAAAACTTTGCAGCCCTACCTAAATTACAGAATAGGAGCAAAAGTCCAGAAGATGGAGCTCAGACTCAACCACTGACGTTGAGCTCCATGTCCTTGCAGCCGCTTTGCCACCGGAATTGCTACCGTGGCATCAAGAGCGAAATCTCTAAAATCACGCGCTTGCAAAGATGCAAACAGGTGTTTTCAACATGGCTCACGGATACTCTACAGGTCAAGTCATGATTGCAATTGATTGGCTAGGCTATATTCTAATAGGGAATACCGTTCGTGAGAAGCTGGAACTGGTCATAAACACCCGTGCTATGACTCTTTCCACTCCAGCGGACGAGCGAACGCATGAAATCAGCAGCCTCACGTTCACTCTTGTCGAGTACAAATCTCTCCTTGAAATGCTGGATGGTCTCTGGCTTGAAGCAAGGCAGACCAGAGTCCAACATGACAATGACCAAATGACTCAGCTTTTCCGCGTGTTGTCTTGCAGCCAGGAATGCCTTGACGCAGAGCTCTTCAAACCACTTGAAGGGCTGCGACTGTGTAGAGCCACCCATCACGGCAATCATCTCACCAGTCAGCTTGAATGGTGCGCGCTCGAATTTGACACCACCAGGTGCAATGTCAAAGATGAAACCGAAATCAATGTGGAGAATGTGGCCTGCATCATCAACCATGATGTTGCCGTTGTGTCGATCCTTGAATTGCAGCAAATAAGAGATGACCGAATAGGCAGCCATACTCTTGACGAAGTTGCTGCGTGCTTGTTGGAAACGTAGCGAGTCCTCGGTTCCATACTTCGACACCCAATATTCGTAGAGACCGTTGACTGCTTCACGACCGAGCATATCGCGAGAAATGGAGTTTGGAAGAACGTCGATGACACCGCAGCCAGGGGCTGTAGCTGTCACTCGGTACGGGAAGACGTAGACATCTAACCCGACGTTGTTGAAGATGCCACGGAAAGCCGCGATCATCTGCAGTGCCAGCACGTCTTGACGACAGTCGTCACCAACCTTGAAGATTGCTGACTGCCACACTTCATAGCTAGTCTCCTTACGAGGCTCGCCTTCCTCGGCGACGTGATCCAATTGCTCATCAACAGCTTCAATCTCAGGACTTCTTTCCTTGCGGATGCGGAAGGTTGCCATGTACGGCGCCTTGGCGTGACTTTGCAGAGGCTTTCCAGACTTTCGGTCAATACCGACAACAACTCCATCAGGGTTGCTGGGAAGATAGACGCCAACATCGACTTGGATCTTGCGTAGCTCCTCTTCAATTTTCGCCTTCTTCTCGGGTTTGGGTCGCTTGATAAAAGGCTTGAGCTTTCCAGAAATGCTGGTTACTTCACTAAAGAACCCGAACTCGCGCTCGTAGAAATCTCGATCTTCATCAGAGAAACTGGAAATAAGAGAATCCATCACCTTGTCAAGAGTTGGCTTGACGGGATCTGGGATTTGTGAGTCTTCGTCTTTGAAAGCATTGGCCTTAATGTTCCAGATGATCTGGTGAGCAAACAAGCCCGAGAATTTGGCTGTTTCGACGATGTAGCGTTCCACGTAGCCCAGCAAATCGTAACGAAGTGTTTGTACGATTTGAGGTACGTAGAAGAACGTGACATCAACCGAATGGCTCTCCAGCGCGCGCATCGCGTACTGTACAATGAAGGCGTGATTTCCATATGCTGGAAGGAAGTAGGTAACGGCAGTGATCGGGTTGACCGGAGCCCAGTATAGCAGGTACTTCAACTGTGACGAAACATCATGCGGCATACTAGTGCCAAGCATTATCTGCAGAGCATCGGGCTCATGCATAGCCTTTTCGGGGTAGTTGACCAACAATGACCGGACCTGGGACTGAACAAGAGACGAAGGGTATCTGAAAGCCATTTGTACGGCAAGAGATGGTGCTTCCACCCACGCGGTTGTGACCAATGCGGCAATGGCAGAATCGTTGGCCTTGCCCTGCTGACCATAAATGGAGTTCGGGGTGTCCTGTCCCAGAGGAGAGAGCCATACGTTCAGTCTCGTGATTTCGTTCTGTAGGAGTTGAAGCAGCAATTCCTGTTTTGCTTGCAGAGATTGCATGGGAGGCAGCATCCTAGCTCCTAGGGAGGCACTAGTCTGGATCGCTACGATAACGTCTGAAATAACTTGAACTTCAGCTTTTACCTGCAGCTTGTTGCCGCCGAAAGACCATCGAGCCGGGAAGTTGAACCACCTGAGAGCAGCAGACAGAATCTGGTCTTTGAGCTCCCAGCGTGACTTCTCATCATAACCAGTGCCATAGCTGATGACACGAAGGGCCAGTAGAATAATGTGGAAGTGGACTTCACGAGCAAGCGGGTGACTGCCACTATGCCTCAAGGCAGCGAGAGTGACACGCATCAATCGGTGGAAGATACGGCCGGTATGGGGATTGCTCAACCTCGTAGCGTTGAAATGACTCGACAAGAACTGGACGAGTCTGAAGTGGGGCGCTATCAGGTCATGAACCTGTTGCTGACGCTTGGTGATCGCGCTTTTGTCAGTAGGAGCAAACTCCTCTTTAACATAAAATGGGTCGAGGTGGCTGGATCATCGGTCAGCAAACTAATGATACAAATCAGTGAAATCGAAAAACTCACCTGAAAGTCTGAGCGAAAACACCACGCTTCTTTTGAATTGTCGTCTCCCACCCTTCGGCAATCTCAACAAGAATCCTGGACTCCATCTGTGGGTTCTCTTTGATTACGCCCATCCATAACGAAACACCGAGCTTTATTGCTGTCTTGCTGAAGGCTGTAAAAGGAACACCAACTAACTGCTGGGCAAGACCGAACCGGTCCGCATCGACCTTGCACAATACTGCTGCTGCACGTCGGAGAACAGACCTGAGGTCCTCAGGTGATGCCGGATGATGGTTGCGAAGATTGGTGTTCATGTTTTTCAAGATAGCAGTGATCTCGCGAGCCTGTCCGCTCAGGGCAGAGCGGGGCATACCAACAATACCGGCCTGCTGCGAATGCAGAAGCTCTTCATCTTGTCTGGACATTGTGTCCAAATAACGATATTCCTGACGAGTTGTGTACTGTGCAACAAAGTCAGATGCCGTGTTGACGCCTGGATCCATTCTACGGTCGATGGCGCCGAGTCTCTGATCAGTTCCTGGGATGAGAGAACCAAGTTCAAGGGCGAACGATCTACCCATTGAGATGCGGCCGTACGCTTCCTCGTCATCGTAGTCTGAAAGGTATGTCTGAAGAAGACCCTTCATATCTAAGGGAGCACGGTCTAGTGTTTTCAACACCCATCGGCGACACTTTTGTTGGAATCCGCGCAATGTCGTCTGCCTGTAAGCAAAGTTGTCTGAGAGCTGTAGGGAAACATTACCCTTTGTCGAGTTGTAGAATGACTTGCATTCGTACTCGTCGGTCTCTGCCTCCAAACAGCTGATCCACATGAGGCTGAGTAGTTCCAAGAGGGCGAAAAGAGATGTTCTCTGACAAAGAGAGGAGGGTACTTGGTCAATGATGCGGTCAGCAGCAAGTGTAGCGACCTGTTGCACTTTATCGATGCGGTGACAGCAGCTCTCGAGTAGCCTCGCTAGTTGTTGTGCAAGATTGGCTGCCGCAAAAGTTTGACTGCGACCAGTCATGGTAAGTGCCAAATAGGTATCAACTGCACTCAGCGCCACTCCGAGTAGACAGTTGCTCAAAGCCCCGCTCTTGAATTTGGGATCCAAGAAGTATTCAAGTGTTCTCGTACAATCCCCAGACTGGGCGCGCAGTACTGCCACCAGATGAGCAGCATTCAGGAAGGTAAGCTCGGCATAATTCAGCGACTTGATGTCCGTTTCATGTGTCGGAAGAGCAGCTATCAATTGCGACTTCAACTGGACCGCATGCTGAGGACTCATACCACGACGAAGAACGGTATTGAGGTCAATGCCACTTTCCTGAGTGTCGGCTTTGTTACTGTCAATCAAGGAAGGAGTGTACCACGCCAGAGTCTGTAACTCTTGTTGATGCTTCTTTGCGAAAGATGAACCTAAAGAAAAGTCGTGTGCGATCAGGTTGAACCAAGCATCTCGACTGAGAGCGGATACCATCTCTGGATCTTCAAATTGGGTGTACTCATAAGGCATGAATGCCGCAAGGGCGGCCAAAGGAGGCAGAATTTGTGAGATCTGGCCAACAGCCAATTTGTCCATGACTACAGTTTTTGTGTCACGACTGGTGACATCGCTCGTGCTGACGATACCGTCCAACAGATAAGTGAGATAGATCTCGTAAAGAGGAGACGTAGGAGGAATACTCTTCGCCATGAGCATGCGGGCATCCATCACCGCTTGGAGTGAAACGTTGTTGTCGGAAGCCAATGCGTCCGTAACGAGTCGTGCATACAACTTCAGCAGGGGACGGAAATCGTTGGGCTCGCTTTGGGACCCGAGAGCTGCAGATCCCATAATGATTTTAGCATCGACAGCAAGATTGACACGACCAATTTTCTGGACCAACATAGAGATGGCAAGCGCAGTTATCCTTTCATCATGACATTTTCTGGCAATGGCGACAATTGCTTCGACTACTGCAGCGTGGACTAGAACAGTCTCTTCGTCATCATTAGTGACCAGGGATATGGAGCTTCCAGTAGGTTGCTGAGTGTATGAAGTCACGGATCCATTCATCGTGCCATTAGCGGTGCCGTTGCCATCGATGAAGAGAGATGTGTTTGCCCGGTTGGTCGAAGGACCAGTGCTGAGCACGTTTCCGAGGCTGTAAAGCGTGCTGATGACAAGATCCTGGGGCAACAATTGCAAGACGTCAGCTAAGCAATTCGCAGCAATCACCACGGTATCGCTGGTCATTCTTCCCTGAACAATGAATCTGGGTAAAGAACGTGCCAGATTCGAAGCAAAGGCCTTGGAAGTTTTGGCAAGGATGGCCATACACTTGAGGGTCACGCTCGCAAGTCTCTCATCTGCGAGTTGGACCGGATCGGTCAAGATCCCATCGAGCCATGCCATGAGGACGTCAGCATCAGCAATGTCTTCGTTGGCGAGCGAGCAGCAGAGGAAGCTGATCAGGCAGCTAGCCTTGGTCGAAAAAGCCAGTTGCTGCTGCCACGCAGAACTGACTTGCAGGTAATCGGCATCAGCGTCAAGCAGAGATACAATCTCGGTCAGCAACTCTGTGAGCTTCTCTAGCGACGATCCATCAACACCTTCATAGCCTGAGAGACTTTGTGGGGTTTGCTGGAGTAGATAGTCCAAAACCTGTTCATCTCTTGAGAATTCGGAAGGCGTGACCATAATAGCAGCAGAAGAGGCCAAATACTGTGTGAAAGCATGTTGCAGCAGCATTGCGCCCAATGGCCTTCCCATTGAAGCGTACACCCTGAGCAAGCGCTTCCATTCTTTCATGTGTATTCCATGAGAGTTGCGCACCGATGAGAGAGTACCCTCGATAGTGACCATGAACTTCTCGGAGTACAAGGTTTGTAGCTTGTAAATTATGCTAGCACGTTCCTGTACCGTGCAGACCTGAGGCTTCTCGGCGAGTGCTGAAAGCAGGCCAAGAAGTGAGACGGAAAAGGTTATAGTCCTGGATGCATTGTCAATGTCTAAAGCAGAATCCTCGGACGTATCAAGTCTGTCGATGTTCTGTCCCTGGTGGACATACGCGTCGATTGTGTTGATGATAGAAGTGACAACCTGAGAACGCAATGACGAGTGCTTGATGCCAATGTTGAGCAATGCAGACGCGACTTCCTGAACAAGGACTTCCCATGGCGAGGGATGAACATGGCGCAGGAAGGGCGATGGACGGAAGGTCTGAGTCTGGGCTTCTGAGAGGTATGGGGTTATTTGTTGAAGAAGACGTTCGGCGTGTTCCAGGGATTCAATAGACGATGAAGCACGACACAGAGCGATCAAGACTTCGAGTTCGCGAATACCGATAGGACCTTTGGCAACTCCGTTGGATGTTCCAGGAGTCTTGTATAAGGAACAAAGGCGTGTTATGTCTTGATGGGCTGCATGTGAGGGTGGAGCCTGTGCTGACAGAACTGCCAACTTCTCGAAGGCTTCCCTCCGAAGCGCTCCACGAGAAGTGTTTCTGATTACCCATTAGCTATCATTGCAGACATCAAGACCTTACATCTACTTACAGTCTCATAGTGCCGGCGATCTTCCAATGTTGTTGTTCGATGCTAGAAGTGGATGTCCAACAGCAAATGACGTCTCGGTAGGGGTCAACTTCGCTGCTTCGCACATGGCCGGGCCGGCGATGGCAGTTGCTATGGGGCACCTAGTGCTTTTCTATTCAGCCACATTTGAGCCAAGCACAATCACAGCTACATGAACATACAGCAATGGTTATATAGGACACAGGGGAATGGATCAAACAAAATTCGCATCAGGTACGATTATTCAAGGCTTCTGAACAGGTGTTCATCTTACATGTGTAAAGTAATATCAGGCGTGCTGAACGTCCAAGACGCACTGTTTAAGAAGACACCTTGCGGTCGGTATCAATATGCCCGACCACGTTATGCATGTCTGACAGGTGACTAATGGCATTTCGTTTGTTTCCTATCTATCAAACATCGACCGCCAACTCTCCGAAACATGGGACAGCTTCCTTCTTTGTTCTTGGCCAAGCAACTCCTTACTCTTCTCGTCGGCCAGTTGGTATCAAACTCTCGGCCAAGATGAACCGCCAAGTGCCAGCCGAGCAGTCGCAGCAACTCTGGAAAGCGGTTACGTTATGAAAACACACAGTTCCTCCTGGAATGGCACGTGGAGAGAGCGCCTCCCAAGGTCCTTGGCCAATGTGGTGTTTGGTGTGAGCGGGAAAGAAAGGATGCAAATTCCCTTTTGTCCTCTGCCATCCCAATCCCCGTGGTTTCCTCATCTGCGTCGCCGATTGAACACTGCTATCAACGCATAAGCGGAAACGGTAAAATCAAAACGTTCAAATCTTTCGCCGTGTCTGCGACAAACTTCAAGACCACCACTTTTCGCAATCCACTCGACCCCGCATACCCTAAAACCATAACCGACTCAGTCACTGTGCGCCTTTGAAACCCAGCAATGGCCAATCTATCATATGGTCGCGGCGGCGCAGGTATGGCAGCACGAGCGCGAAATGGTCGCAAAGACAACTCCCGCTCACTGTAACACACAGGCAACATGGCGCCTGCATCGCCCAATCTTCCACCCACCGATCTCAAAACCCCGACCATCAAGTCGCAAACATACACGACCGGAAGAGGAGGCCAGGGCAACATGCAGCCCAACGTACACCCAGACATCACACGCCAGACCCAAGACGTCGAGGCGCATCCCCGCGCCGGTCGCGAACCCGAGAAGAACTTCCAATGGGGCAGAGGTGGAGCGGGCAACACGGCCTCTCTGAGCAAGGACCAAATCGTCGACATCAAGGAGAGAAACGCATCTAGACAGCGCGCCGAGGAAGCCGCTGCCGCTGCCAACCCTCCTGCATCTGGAGAATCCATGGACCAGAAGCCCAAGAAGGAGACCAGAGCAAATGTCGTCGGCCACATGCTCCAGCGCGTCATGAGCAAGGGACAGTAAACGACTACGAAGAGGAGGTAATGAAGGGAAGGATATTGGGCGTCTTGCTTTATTTTTGCGTCTGCGATTCTTGATACCATTGGGTTTGCGCCGGAGAGTACCTACCATGTTTAATTTGATCTGTCTGTCTTTATCGATTTCTGCCGTCCAGCTGACTGGCGCCTTCTAGCACCCGACTGCGACATTTGTGAAGTGAGCCATCGCTAGACATGGGACTCTTGCCAACGAGGAAAAACACATTCAAGCAGTTCGTGTTCGTCTCATATGGTGTTTGCAGAAGCGGAAAGGTGGAAATTCATTCTTTCATGATCGAGTAAAAGTATTTGAATAGAATCTATAGACATTATTAAGAGGATTGTATAAAACATAACTAATTCGTAGCCAAAAAACAGGCATGGTCTTTCCTTCCTTCCTTCCTTTCTTCCTTCCTCCTTTCCATGAGCCCTTCGATTCCTTGGATTCCTTCCATTTCCTTTCCTCCATGCTTTCCCTCCTTTCACCTAGTTTCTGACCATGAAAACGGGAACATCGCTCAAATCGACACCAAAGTTTTGACTGATGGCCACACTCTTTCTGGCAGCCTTGGTGTCGTTCTTCTGCCTGGTGCCAGCACTGCCGCCGAATCCAATACCACGTTCCCAGCCATATCCGAGACCACCAGAGAATCTGTCAAAGGCGACATCTTGGTTCTCCGGCGGTGCGGTGGAACGACGCTGAGGGCGAGGCTGCTCCATGACACGGCTGGATCTCTTCTGCGTGGTGTTGCTTCTGGGAGTAGGAGGAGTGGAGACCTTCTCCGGGGTGTTGTTCTCGGTAGAACGATAAGGGCGGTATTTGGCACTGTCTTTTGATGCGAAGCTATCTTGCGAGCGTTCGGAGGTCGCAGTGCGGTAGGTCGAGCTGGAATCGGTGCGTTCGACATCCTCCTGAGCGGGACGCAGGTCGGTAGGGTTCTCGGAGTGGAGCTTTCTGTAAGGGTCTTCTTCGCCCAAGTGCATGGCGAATTCGGAGCTGTTGGGGGTGATGTAGCGAGAGACTACCACGGTGGGAGCGCGACGGGGTGTCTGAGAAGTGGGCGAGTAAGCCTGGATCTCAGGTGAGTTTGATGAGATGTAGCTCTTTCTTTCGTGTGCAGGAGATGAAAGCATCTCTCCAATGCTTTGCTTGCGCGCACGCCAGGCCAAAGCTTGGCTGTCCCAGGATGATCGTTTTGAGGGGGATGCTGGTGAAGCAGGTGTGTGAGGCACAGACATTGATCCCATGGTCTGGGTGGGCTTTGTGGTTACCGACAGTACGGGTTGCTTGTTGTTGGGCTGCTTTCCGTGTGTGGGTACCTTTGGAGGGGCTCGAGACGGAATCTGAGGCAGCTCGAGAGGCGAGGCCTGCGAGGGCTTCTGTGTAGGTACTGGCGGAAGCTCACGTACAGGTGCCTTGGTAAGCTCTTGAGGAGATGTTTGAGTTCTCTGTTGAACAGGACGTTCGGGCATCGGCTCCTCTGGAATCACTGAGCTGCTAGGTCGGACTCTCGGAGAAACAGACTGTGTACGACGCCTTGTCTTAGCCTTCTCAGTGTTGGTGAGAATAGGCTCCAGGCGACCTTGGCCAAAGCCAGTTCCAAAGTCGATGGTGCCAACTCTCACGTTGCCGTCCTTAGAAGCTGGACGAGAGAAGGTACCGGACATCGTCTCAACCGGCTTTGGTAACTCTGGCACCGCCTCTGGTACTCTCGGAACCGCAACACTGTGAGCGCTCTGAGATCTTCTCGACTTTCCTCTTGTCACCGGTCTCGATCCTGACAACACGTTATCAGTTGACTCACGAGGACGGCTTTGACTGCGTGCTCTGTCCTGTCTGCTACGATCGACCGACTTGCCACGACTTTGTTGTACTTCCGAGCTAGAATCGGGGCCAGGAGCAGCACGACTAAGCTCATGTGGGTGGAACCAAGGTTTGGATGGATCGTATGCACCCATGTGCTTGACACGTCTCGTAGCAATGTCGTAAGGCGATTGGCCAAGAGATTGTGCGACCGTGCCAAAGTCTGAGAAGTCGTGAGTGGGCAGAGGTTCGTCGGCCACCGAGAGGACAGTAATATCCTCGTCACGACGGTGTTGGCTCTTGCTTCTGCTGCGACTACGGAAACGGAAGAAACTTCTGCTTCTCCTTCTCGTGGTTCCATCGGGTGAGTCTGCAGCACTCGCAGCTTGCGAGGTGGCGTCTTGCTTGCGGCTACGACCTCTTCCACGAGCATCATTGTCATCCTCGGGCTGTTTCGTCTGAGGAGAGGCAGATGGCCCGCGCTCCATGCGACGAGTGGGGCGAGAGAAGTTGACAGAAAGATCCTCTGAGGCACCAGGTACAAACTCAGGTTCGAGTTCGGGCTCTGGCTGGGGTTCTTGCACTGTCTGTGGGACAATGACTTGCGATCTGGGACGAGACTTTTGAAGCTTTCTCGTCTGCTTAGCCGGAGGAGTGACAGGAGTAGTAGCGATAGTGTTGACCGAGGTACTCGAGGATGATTTCTTGTAGAAGAAACTTGGCAGACTCCTGTGTCTTTCTGCCTTTTGCACCGCCGAGATTTGTTGTTGGATATACGGAGAACTAGGGGAAGATACCTTCTCCTCGTTAATCTGTTCCAAAGATGGTCTAGCAGACGCGGCGCCAGGAGACTCCTTAGAGCGGGTGCGCTCAGCCGAATCTGCAGCCGAGAGGGCTGCTGAAAGAAACTCGTCACAGTTGCTTTCCTTAACGATCGATCTTCTCGATGCCTCGGAACTGTACCCACTGTCGCTCTTTTTCATGGGAGGTCGAGCAACACTAAGGTGTTTCTGAGTTTGAGACAACTGACTGCGCTCGTTCGCGTGAGGAGCCTCGCCAGTAAGTCTTCTCAAAGCCTCTTCGCGGGCACTGATACCGTCCTCGACAGGTGACTCGTCGTGTACCGTACTCAATCGTGAGACGGTAGTCGTCAATACCGGGCTGTTCATGTGAGGGTTCTCTAGTGTGTTGAACTCGGATGCATACTCCTGGGCGTACTCAGAAGCACGCTGTGTGACTTGTGGACGACTTGATTGACGAGGAGCAGATCTGTTCATCTCGTCCTCAATACTGCGACGGGCCGGTGGACCTCTGCTCTTGGACCTTGCTCTGACGTCGGAGGCAGTTCTGGCTTCCTGTTGCTCCGAGCTCCTTCGAGGTGCTCGCAGAGAGACGACTGTGGCTCGACTGGGTCGTACACATTCAGGGCTGGACTCTCCTTCATCGGCAGTAATAAAACCGTCACCGGAGACCGACTCTGGTGCTGGGATTTTCGGTTGGGCACCTGCCTTCTCAGCCCGGCGAAGAAGACGAGCTGGCTCAGGCGAAGCAGCTCCGTTGGTAATACGCAGGGAACCCATCTTGTATGTGCCGATCTGCGGGTAGAAGTCTGATGGTGTAGTTGGGCGACCTCCTTGTGTTTCAGTCTTTCCCTCAGCCAGATCCAGGGCTTCGAAGTCGAGTGGCACATCGAGTCTCGGAGACTCCGCTGGCTTGTGTTGTCTAGAAGCAGACGCTGAACGAACGGTCACATTGTTATCAGAGTAGTTCCTGAGAAGCTCACGAGATAGGCGTGTCTTGACACCGGCAGGAAGCAACGAGCTTCTTCTTATAAGAGGAGAGATGGGTTCTTGGTATTCCTTTGCCTCTGGTTTTGCGGGAGATGTTGCTCGCTCGACATTTCTGGTTGGTAACAATGCCTTGTGGAGAAGGATCAGATCTTCCGGCGAAGCTCTCTTCTTCAGCTCTTGCAAAAGAGCAATGGCTGCAGCAACATCGACATCCGAATTGTCTGCAGCAAAAGTGTGACGTTTAGAGGCATTTGCCGACGAGTGTGAAACCTTTCTCGACCTGACCCCGTCGTTAGGCAGATTGCTAGCAGACCTGGAAGGCGAGTCATGGTTTTGGAAAGATGCAGATCCAGTAAAGCTCAAAGGTGAGTCGTTGGAGAATGAAGCCCGGGCATCTTCGGCGTAATCATTCGTAGTGTTGATAGGAGTGGTCCACGTGGAGCTAGTCTCAGCTTTGCCGAGACATGTAGAATTGTGCTTTGTTAGTGGTCTTGTCAAACGGTGAGCAAAGGCAGAGCCTGAAGACTGTTCCGTTGGTTGGAACATCGTATCCAATGTAATGTTATCGTCGTTATCTGTTTGTGTCGTTAATGTTGATTGTCGATATGATCGAGGATGGGCAAACGAACTCTTTTTGCTTTGAGAGCGACTGCGTCCGTTAGGTCTATTAAAAGACTTGAACCTGAGAGCACGTAAATACCGTGCGTCGAGGCAAGTAGGAACAGCTCGGTACTTACGATGGAGTCTTGAACATTGTAATCTTCGATCAACGGCGAGGGGTAGATTACGAATGATGGTAGTGGTAAAAAGATGATGGGACGAGAGGGGGGTTAAACGGCGCAGTTGTAAACGGCACAGCCACAGCCACAGCGGACCAGGTCCCGACGAATAAGAAGTGTTAACGAATGTGATGCCAGTTGTAGACCGTTGGAGGATGAGGTCAAGATGGCAGGCAGTGTGCAGGTGATTGAGAAAGAGGGGATCGGAGTTTTAAGAGAAGAGGAGTCATGTCGTCTTTGCAGCAGGGTCGCGCAGATGGCCGGTCAAAGCGCGCAAAGCAAAGTCGAGAGGCTGGGTTGTCGCAGTGATAGCCCGCAAGGATTCGTCTGTTTCACGGACCTGTTCTCAGCCTCAAGATCCGGATTTTGCGTTTAGCTACGTCTATCTCATGCATGCCAATTAGCCAATCAGGTTTACGCATGACTTCTGTAACACTCCATCCCGTCCACCTGCCCGTCCGTTTAACCCGTTTTTGCATGATACTTTTGGTGCCGCATACAAGATCAGCTCGACAAATCATCGTGCAGCTTCCACGCAAGCACATTGTAAACGGGTAGCGAGCAACGGACTCCGGGGTTGCCTGATGATGCTTCATTTGCTTGTCAAAGATGGCTGGGAACGAGAGCCCTGACTCTCAAGGTTGAAATACAGTCGAGCACGAACCAGGCAGAGAAGCTTGCATGGTTTTCTTCTTCTTTTTCTTCACTCTCCGCGATTCTTGAAATTGGCTCAAATGACGCCTTGAACGGATCGTGGCGTGCGCGTGTGGCTCGAGTCTTGACAGCAGGTTTGGGAGAGGAGAAGCATGCCGTCAAGGCGACATGACAGCACACAGCCACTTTCTCGGCTAGCCACTTTCTGAACTAGCCACTCCCTCAGCTCTCGATCCCATCGATAGCTGCAGGTCATCGTGTGGCGCAGCCGTGGTATCCGGTGCCAAACAGTGAAGTAAAAAGAAGGTTGCTAACGTGATGCAAACGAAAGTTGGATCGGCTAGGGTTGCTTTGCATCAGGACACCTTCCCGCTCGTGTCGCTGCCATGTTCCGGCCTTCCATGGGCTTGGTTATGCATAAGACGGCAGTTGTATGATACAACGGTGTATCGGACAGATGGACAACCAGCGGGCTCTTTCTCTCGTGGAAACGTTACAGTGTGACTCTGGTTTGGAAGGTGTGGTGGTACTTGGCAGAGACCGCAGGAAAAGTGAGTGATGGTGAGTTTACAAGTGGAAGCCGGCTGAGTGTTGGATATTGTATGAAGCACAATCCTGGGATCATGCGATATTCACGTTGATGTTGTCAATGTATCAATCACTGATTGTAATCACACAGAATTGGTCCAACGCCAGGTTTGCTCCCTCCCCGATTGTACCAATGTGAACGTCCAGCATGCACATGCGCCTGCCGCACACACACACACACACACACACACACACACACACACATATACACCAGACGGAGCTATATGGATGCACAGTGTTGGTCAAGCGGCATATAATCTGGTTGAGAGTCTAGTTGGGCAACATGCTCCAACTCTGTAGAGAGTAGTTAGGACCTTGGCATGCATTGATCTAGAGTCTGATATCAGTTGCTATGAAGCTTGCGATGCCGAGTGATTTACGAGGCAGGGTCGATAGACCCGGTGGAGTCATATTCGTGCCGCAAAGCAGAGGCAGGGACCGAATGCAGATGCAGGTTTGAGTTCCTCTCACATGTAAATGCAAAGAGCAGTGGAGAAATGATAGAATAAAAGGCTGCCAAGCCAATCACAGGCGCGTAAATTCGCGTCGTTGGGGGAAGTTCGCGTTGTTGGCTTTCGCAATTCGAGTCCCACTCCCTGCCACCGGACCCATCATACCCATAAACCATCAATCTTTCTTGGAACAAGCTGCCGTGCGCCTCACAATTCGAGATTAGGCGACATCTGAAGTCATCATGGCACTCCTTACGTACCCCTCTCTGGTCAACTACGAAGAGCAGCAAGGTTTGTTTTGACCGACATGCCCACCCAAACAAAGTACTGAAACCAGAGAAACAGCTGCTTTTGAGGACTTTTTGCGCTCTTTCAAATCATCGTCGACCGAGGCCGAAAATGCGCTGGATGAATTGAACATTAATGACGACGATAACGATGAATACGACTTCATGGACGAGACGGCGGAGGGTGCTGGCCAGAGAAGGTCAAAAACAAAGTACATGGACCACCTGCAGCGCGTAGCGGACAGGCAAGCCGACAATGTCCTGATCGACCTCGATGATCTGAAGCAATACGAGAATGCATTGGAAGATGGCGGCGCATCACTCAAGCTGGTGTCGTCAATCGAGCGCAATGCCAACCACTACATTGAGATCTTCTCGCGCGCCGTCGACAAGCTCATGCCGCAACCCAGCACCGACGTCAACTTCAAGGACGATGTCATCGATGTCATCCTCACTCAACGACAGAACGCGAACCGTGTCATGCAACAGGCTCTCGAAGACGCCGTAGACAACAACGCTCCCGACTCCTTCTTCCCTGCCGCCCTCACCCGCCGCTACACCCTGAATCTCAAACCCGTCACCCCTTCCGAGTCCAGCGATGGCAAGAGCAGTAAAGCAATGGCCGTTCGTCAAGTGCGTGGTGAACATTTGGGTCACCTCATCACAGTTCGCGGTATCGCCATCCGAGTGTCCGACGTCAAGCCTGCTGTTCAGGTCAATGCATACTCTTGCGACCGTTGCGGTCAGGAGGTCTTCCAGCCCGTCACCACAAAGCAGTACACACCAATGGTACAATGTCCTTCGGACGCTTGCCAGAAGAACAACGTCAAGGGTCAGCTTTTGCACTCAACCCGCGCCTCCAAGTTCCTCGCTTTCCAGGAGATCAAGATCCAAGAGATGTCAGATCAAGTCCCTGTCGGTCACATTCCCCGTCAGTTGACCATCTACTGCCATGGCGCTCTAGCTCGTCAGATCAACCCTGGTGATGTCGTTGACGTTGCTGGTATTTTCCTTCCTACACCCTACACTGGATTCAAGGCCATCAAGGCTGGTCTCTTGACCGACACATACCTCGAGGCTCAATATGTTCACCAACACAAAAAGGCTTATGAGTCTATGGTTCTGGCTCCCAGCACTGTACGCCGCATGGCTGACCTGGAGCAGTCAGGCCAGCTCTACGAATACCTCAGCAGATCCATTGCTCCCGAAATTTTCGGCCATCTCGATGTCAAGAAGGCTCTTCTTCTGCAACTGATTGGAGGTGTGACGAAAGAGATGGGTGATGGTATGCGTATCCGTGGTGACATTAACGTCTGTTTGATGGGTGATCCTGGTGTTGCCAAATCGCAATTGCTCAAGTACATCACAAAGGTTGCGCCGCGTGGTGTTTACACGACAGGTCGCGGTTCCAGTGGTGTCGGTCTTACTGCTGCAGTCATGAGAGATCCCGTTACCGATGAGATGGTCCTCGAAGGAGGTGCTCTCGTCCTTGCAGACAACGGCATGTGCTGTATCGATGAATTCGACAAGATGGACGACAGTGACAGAACGGCTATTCACGAAGTCATGGAACAGCAGACCATTTCCATCTCGAAGGCAGGTATCACGACGACACTCAACGCTCGCACTTCGATTCTGGCAGCAGCCAACCCTCTCTACGGTCGTTACAACCCCCGTATCTCCCCCGTCGAGAATATCAACTTGCCCGCTGCCTTGTTGAGTAGATTCGATATTCTCTTCCTCATCCTCGACACACCCTCCCGTGACGCCGATGAAGACTTGGCCCGTCACGTTACCTACGTCCACATTCACAACGCCCACCCCGAGCCCGCAGGCGGCGGTCTGATCTTTTCGCCAAACGAGGTCCGTCAATGGGTGGCTCGCGCTCGTTCATTCCGCCCCACCATTCCCAAGGACGTCTCCGACTACCTTGTAGGTGCCTACGTGCGTCTGCGTCAACAGCAAAAGCGCGACGAGTCGGCTAAGAAGACCTTCACCCACACATCACCACGTACTTTGCTCGGTGTCATGCGTCTCTCACAAGCACTCGCCCGTCTGCGCTTCGCAGAGGAGGTCATCACCGACGATGTCGATGAAGCTTTGCGTCTCACCGAAGTCAGCAAGGCTTCGTTGTACGACGACGACCGCTCTCGTCGTGGCGACATGAGCGTTAGCAGTCGTATCTTCAACCTTGTCCGTGGCATGCGTGAGAGTGGTGCTGCCGCTACTGGTGAAGGACGTGGCGAGCTTGATCTCCGCCGTGTCAGAGAGCGTGTTCTTGCCAAGGGCTTTACCCTACAGCAACTCGAGTCTTGTCTCGATGAATACTCCGACCTTGACGTAAGTTTTACTATTCCATTTCAACACCGTGACAAATTACTAACGAAAATCCATAGATCTGGCAAACTGCTGCCGAGGGTACCAGACTTGTCTTCATCGAGGCAGGTGATGACATGGAGGATGAGGAATAGATCGCATGATACAGTAGAGGGAACGGTGAACGGATCTATACGATGGAGCTTTGCATTGTCATTGTGTTTTCGGTTGGCGCTCACGGGAGCTTTGTTTATGGAAGGAAATACCTGTACTATTTACGCACCCGATCAAGAAGACGGGCGCATCATTCAACGTATGCAAAAAACAAAAAGAGTCAAAAGCACCACCCACCTAGTATCCTGTGCTTGAGCCTTTGTTGTCCAGCAGGAAGGAGAAGTCGTGGAATCTTCTACGCTCCCATCATGGTCAGGGTGATACTCACAACAAGCATTCAATCCATATCTTCTGTTCTGGTGACAACAACATTGTATATATCCGTTGTATGAACATCTAGAGATCACATGGATATCATAATCATCTTTGATACAACGAGTAGGACTAAAGATACGTCATCGCTTTTAAA
>ERZ794946.431-NODE-431-length-17106-cov-3.683538_pt1 | contig 17106 bp, 20 predicted proteins | sample MGYA00433072_ERZ794946 | MGnify/ENA primary metagenome ERZ794946 (study PRJEB30137, sample SAMN04331413) | food metagenome | isolation source: Y3 must sample point D1 replicate A | place: Australia: South Australia | collected 2014 ...
ACTTATACAGGAAATAGTCGTTTCCCAAGATCAAGAAAGGTGTGGTTAGTTGATTGGGATAAAAAAGAAAAAATCAATCAATGGCGGCACAATTGGGCGGCAAGTGTCAATCAAGTTTTAGAGCAAAAAAATATTCCGGATCGGATCAGTGAAAAATCCTTTATCGAGCAGGGAATAGATGATACACCAACTCAACATGAGGGAATCAATAGCAAGCGGTATGAAAGAAAAGCATTTAACCAACAAGTTAAGAACTATCGCAAGGCCAAAGCCAGTTATAAAAACAACCAAGAAAAAGTAATCAATAGAGGTCATTTAGATAGCCTAAGTAAACACTTATCATTTAATGAAAAACGGGTAGTTAAAGAGTTAAGCCATGAACTGAAAACTTATATCAGTTTGGAGAACTTAGATGATAAACGGCGCATGCTATTTAATTAGACATGCGGTTGGTGAAGATGTGACTAAACAATTATTGACAATTAACCAACAAGAAAGCTCACTCAAAAAAGCAGATGAACTCTTAAATAAAGTAGTTGATCGCACTACGAAAAAACTTTATCCAGAGCTTAATTTTGAACAGACCACACAAGCTGAAAGACGAGAATTAATTAAGGAAACCGAAAGCGAGCAAACAGTTTTCAAAGGCAGTGAATTAAACGAACGTTTAATGAATATTCGTGATGATTTATTGACCCAGCAATTATTGACCTTTACCAAGCGGCCATACGTTGGTTTTAAGTTATTAATGCAACAAGAAAAAGAGGCCAAAATCGATCTGAAATATACGCTAATGATCCACTCTGATAGCTTAGAAAGCCTAGAACACGTCGATAAAGGACTACTAGAAAAGTATTCACCAGCAGAACAGCAAAAGATTACGAGAGCAGTCAAAGACCTACGGACAATCATAGCAGTTAAGCAAGTCATTCAAACGCAATACCATGAGGTATTGAAAAGAGCCTTTCCTAATGGTGATTTAGATGATCTTTCACTAGTTAGACAAGAACAGGCTTATACAGCCGTGATGTACTATGATCCAACTTTAAAGCCATTAAAAGTCGAAACAATGGCACAATGGCAAGAAAACCCACCGAGGGTTTTCAGTACCCAAGAACATCAATTAGGGTTAGCTTATTTGTCGGGGCAGCTGAGCTTAGATCAGTTAGAAAATCATCATTTACAACGAGTTTTAAAGCATGACGGAACGAAACAAATTTTTCTTGGTGAGTGTAAAGATGATCCAACTATTAAAACCAGCCAGATTGAAAAAATCCGAAAGCAGTTAAAAGAGCAACAAGCTAAGGACGACCAGTGCCGAAAAGCAAATATCGGACATTATCAACCACTGAACTACAAGCCAGTTAGTCCAGACTATTACTTAAAGACGGCCTTTAGTAACGCAATCATGACCGCCCTATATGCCCGTGATGAAGATTACCAACGGCAAAAACAGGCGCAAGGTTTAAAGGAGACTGAGTGGGAAATGACGAAAAAGCAACGGCAACACCAAACTCGAAACCGGCATGAAGATGGGGGCATGCACTTGTAATGTAAATGTAAAAACAAATGTACACAAGTGTGTTCAAATGGTGCTATAATTTAGTTAATTATTTAAGTAAGGAGTTACCTGCATGTGGCAAGACAACACGAATGGATTAGTTTATCCCAAGCCGGTATCAAGCTAGGGCATGACCGATCATATGTAAGCTTATGGTTAAGGCGGCACCCAAATAGCATGCCCGAAGAATATTTAATGGAAACCGGCACAGTTAAATTAATTTCATTGGAAGGCATTGAATGGATAAAGAAACAATCAAAAAAAGAGGGCGTCCTCGTCAGCAATAGTAGTGCTAACGAGGATCAGCACCTAGAAGTTACGATTCTGGGTGTCACCCTCCTAACAATCCATTTTACCGGGCGGGCTAGGGGAAAGCTAGTTGTTGAGCCAAATCATCGAAAGCTTGTAAGGGATCGTGGGTAATCGTGATCACACGATCATTCAGTAGAATCATGGTCATAGGTACCGTATTGTATTGATCAAACCCCGTTTCACTAGTCGTTTCAACCGGGTAACGCAAAACAATCAACCCTGGTACCTGATCTGCCGGATTTAAGCCTTCCACTCGTGCATTTTCATGTTGATCGGTTGCTGCCGCCAGATAGGTTGCTGGCAGCCCGTATGTCGTCGCCAGCGTCTGTAGTTCTTGAGGCAACGGCGCCGAAACTCGAATCCAGTTGGCCTGATCGTCTGTGGCTACCTGCATATTTCCTCGTGGCTGGATCTGATAACGCGTAATCATTTCAACACCTCTTGGCCGTATTAAAGCGCGTTTACTGGCGCAGAGGCCGTTCTGTATGCACCCTTGTCCGCGATGCCAATCCCGTCCAAAATGCTCATACGCAGATTGCTACACGCGCCAGTTCACGTTCTCTTTTATTATAACGTATCTATCCTCCCCTTCGGCCACTAGTTGCCAAGGCTGGTAGAATAGTCAGTGAGGTGATGATTTTGAAAGTAACACTTGAACGCATCTACCAAAAACCGCAAGCATCCGGATTCCGTGTCCTTGTTGACCGAGTTTGGCCACGTGGCATCAGCAAAGTTAACGCTGCTTTGGATTTATGGGCCAAAACCATTGCGCCGTCCACTGAGTTGCGGAAGTGGTTTGGTCACGACCCTGAAAAGTACCCTGAATTCAAGAAGCGGTACTTAGCTGAGTTAGCAGCTAATCCTGACCTGCCAGACTTCATCAAAACATTGAAGCAACATGAACAAGAGCCAGTCATTATGCTCTATGGTGCCAAGGACGAAACGCATAACCAAGCCGTTGCTCTAAGCGAACTACTCAAAACAAAGTGAGGTCACTATGCCAAGCAAAGCCGAATTTCGCCCGCTTCAGTTAAAACGTCTGAAAGCCGCCCAGAAAGCGACTCAGGCTGCCAGTGCAGCGCTTTTGGCCGCACTAGTTCAAACACCTATGTGGCAACGTGCTCACAGCATCGGTGTTACCGTAAGCGGACCGTTTGAAGTCCCAACCGAGCCAATTATTCAGGCGGCCCACGACGCCAATAAAGCTGTCTACTTACCACGGGTCATGCCCAAGCGGCAAATGGTTTTCCTACCTGATCCTGGCAAAGACAAGCTGATCACCAGTGCTTTTGGTATCCCGGAGCCGCCTTATCAAGCCGATCAGATTCATGCCGCCCCTGATCTCATTTTGGTGCCTGGCATTGGCTTTTCGCTGGCTGACAAGTACCGCATCGGTTTTGGTGGCGGCTATTATGATCGCTTCCTGACAACTTATCGCGGCACCACGATCACACTGGTACCACCCGTGATGGCGTTTCCGCAAGTGGCTTGGCCTGTGGAGCCGTTTGATGTTCCAATTCAAACCTTGATTCTTGCTAATGGGGATGTCATTGTGTAACGGTTAGGCTAAGCATTTGGTAAAAGATTGCCTTTCTACTGGACATTCCTTATATTAAAATAAACCTTTTTCATCTTATTTCAGGGGGCACAATATGCGACGTGAACGTATTCGCAAGAATCGTCGAACGCTTTATCTCACGCTCACCGGTATTGGTACCGCGGTTATTTTTGTAGCTGTTTTTATGTGGCTCGTTCTTCGCGGTGCTAAAGTTCAAGGCCCGGTGACATCTTCCAGCAGCAGTGTTTCATCTTCGGTCGCCGTCACGCACCCATTTAACAGCGGTACTCATAAGGCTTCGGGCACGGTCATCGATCTAGACCGCGATCAACATGACTTAACCGTCTATGTTAAGCTGACAGATGACCAAGCCTACACTCGCCTGCTCATTCTCGATCCTCATGGGCATCCATTTGTCGTCAACGACACCGGCAGTTTTAAGCGTAAAAATGGCAAACTAACATTGACATCCGAACACGCTAATGTTTATGAATATGCCAGTGCGACGACGTACAAGAACAATAAGCCGACTGCCGTTCGCCAGTATTCAGTCGATGGCGCGACCGGCACTGTTCGAAGCTACGCCAAGACGCTCACATCCGAGTTGAACAACACGATTACGCTGAAAAACAAAACACCGCACAGTTATCGCTATGTTGAGGCCAATCTCACCACTGAGCCCATCGCCGCTCCGCCAACTCTCTGCTTTCTATCCTAGTATTCGAGCTAGATTGCCCATGGCACTGCCTCTTGAAGCGTTTAAGACAGTGGCAGGCGCCTGCGAAGTTAACGCGAACTACCGTTATTTCACCAGCTCCCAGAAGAAAGATGAACTTGCCAGAATATAACACACCTTATCTTGTTGCACGTGAAAACTTGGTGTTACACTTACTCATATCACATTCAATTGGAGGCATAACATGGCTGATTTGTGGCGGACAATTTCTGAACGGCACGGCGAGTTGCTTAGTGCCTTGGGGCAACATATCGAAATATCCTTAATTGCCTTGATGATCGCCGTTGTGATTGCGATTCCATTGGCCGTTTGGGTCCAGACGCATCACAAAACCGCGGCAGTGCTGCTGCAAGTGACTGGTGTTTTGCAAACCATTCCTTCGTTGGCCTTGTTAGGGTTGTTGATTCCGTTTGTGGGTATCGGGACACTGCCAGCGATTATTGCTTTAGTGGTGTATGCTTTATTGCCGATTTTTCAAAATACATATATCGGTTTACGCGATATTGATCCTTCCTATGAAGAAGCAGCCGATGCGTTTGGCATGAGTCGATTGCGGAAGTTGTTCAAAGTTGAATTGCCCATCGCCTTACCGGTTATCTTGTCGGGTGTCCGGACGGCAATGGTCATGATTATTGGAACCGCGACGCTGGCAGCTTTGATCGGCGCCGGTGGCTTAGGTACGTTCATTTTGCTAGGTATTGATCGAAATGATGCGGCGTTAACGTTAATGGGTGCTTTGGCAGCAGCGCTATTGGCGATTGTCTTTTCGTGGCTCTTAAATGTCATGCAAAAAGTGAGTTGGAAGGTCAGCGTCGGGGTTGTGGCGGTTGCCATCTTTGGTATGGTTGGCAGCCAAGTATACACTTATGTGACCGCACCAAAGGAAACTATCACGATTGCGGGAAAACTAGGCAGTGAACCGGATATTTTGATCAATATGTACAAAGAACTCATTCAAAAAGCTGATCCTGATGTCGGGGTCACGTTGAAATCGAACTTTGGACAGACGAGCTTCTTGTACAATGCGTTGAGAACCGATAAGATCGACATATACCCTGAGTTTTCCGGGACGGTTCTGGCAAGTTTGACGAAACCATCTGCCGCTCAGCAACAACAGGTGACGGCTGGTAAAGATAATTATCCACTTGCAAAGAAACTGCTTGCTAAACAAGGCCTGAGCTATCTCAAACCGATGGCGTATAACAATACCTATGCTTTAGTCGTTAAGGAAAGTTTTGCCAAGCGTTATGATCTGCATACCATTAGCGATCTTGGCAAAATTGCACCATCCATTCGCGCCGGATTTGATTTAGAGTTCATTGACCGGCAAGATGGGTATAAGGGCATCCAATCAAAATACGGCTTGCAGTTTAAGGTGGATTCAATGGATGCTTCCTTGCGTTACCAAGCTTTAGATCGCGGGCAGATCAATTTGACCGATGGGTATACGACTGATGCGCAATTGCGGCAATATCATCTGGTGGCGTTGCAAGATGATAAGGGGTTGTTTCCGATTTATCGCGGTGCACCATTGATGCGAACGGCCTTTGCCGAAAAACACCCGCAACTTGTAGCTGCATTGAACAAGTTGGCTGGTCAAATTACGGAAAAACAGATGCAGACCATGAATTATGCCGTGAGTGTTAAGAACGAAAAGGCCGCAACTGTGGCTCACCGCTATTTGGTTCAGCATGGCTTGCTGAAGGAGGTGCGCTGATGGCATTGATCAGTCTTGAACACGTCACAAAGGAATATGACGGCAAGCCCGTGGTCAACGATCTTAGCCTGAAGGTCGATCAAGGGGAGTTGTTTGTGCTAGTCGGCACCTCCGGCAGCGGCAAAACCACGACGCTGAAAATGATCAATCGTTTGGTTGATCCAACGAGCGGCGTCATCGAATTTGCCGACAAACCGCTCACCAGTTACAAAATGCGCGACTTGCGGTGGGATCTGGGGTATGTCCTGCAGCAGATCGCCTTGTTTCCAACCATGACAGTGGCGCAAAACATTGCCGTGATCCCCGAAATGAAGGGCTGGTCGCGCCAAAAAATTCGGACGGCAACAGACGAGTTACTCACAACAGTTGATTTGCCGCCAGCCGAGTACCGCAATCGCATGCCAAGCGAATTATCCGGCGGGCAGCAGCAACGCATCGGTATTTTGCGGGCCTTAGCATCACGGCCTAAGGTGGTCTTGATGGACGAACCGTTCTCAGCATTAGATCCGATTTCCCGCACTCAGCTTCAGGATATGCTGCTGCATTTACATCGTGCCTTGAAGAACACTGTCATTTTTGTGACCCACGATATGGCTGAAGCGATGAAACTTGGTGATCGGATCGGCGTGATGCGCGGTGGCAAACTCTTGCAGGTTGATACGCCGGAAAAAATTGCGACTAATCCAGCTAATGATTTCGTGGCGGATTTGTTCAAGGGAGCGCAAGCCAATCAGGGTCTGCAGGTCACGCTCAGTCAGTTAGCACCATTTGCAGCGGATGTGTCGGCCCGGCATGCGGTTGGCGGCAACTTGACGCTGGCCGAGGCGTTGCCGCTTTTAGATGCGCATGAGGCGTTGCACGTGAATAGTGAACATGGTGCGTTTGTGGTCAATACCCATAGTGTTGTCGCCTATCTCGCAAGTGCATTTGTCGATCAGAACACAGAGACGAAGGAGTGATCGTGATGGCTTATGATTATGGAACGATTGTGATTGGTGGCGGCCCAGGCGGCTTAGCAGCAGCTTACGGTTTAGCAGCAAAGCAAAAAGTATTAGTCGTTGAAAACGATTTGTGGGGCGGCACCTGTCCCAACTATGGCTGCGATCCGAAAAAAATGCTGTATCGCGGTGTCGAAGTTAAAAATGCTGCCTTGCGCATGAATGGCTTTGGGATCAGCGGGACGGCGAAGATTGACTGGCCATCCTTAATGGCATTCAAGCGCAGTTACACAACGGGCGTACCTGCTGGCACATTGAATGGCCTGACTCATGCTGGGATCACGACGTTGTATGGTCATGCTCAGCTTTTAGGTGAACATGCTGTCAAAGTTGGCTCCCAAAACGTGACCGGTGAACATATTGTGATCGCGACTGGGCACACGCCTCGTTATCCGGACATTCCAGGGGCCAATCTGCTTAAAACGAGTCGGGATTTTCTGGACCTTGATCAGTTACCAACCAGCATTGCCTTCATCGGGGCCGGTTATGTCAGTGTCGAACTGGTCAACATTGCTGCAGCGGCTGGCGCAGAGGTGCATATCATCGGTCATTCTGATCGGTTGTTACGGGCATTCCCAAAAGTCGCTACCGAAGCTTTAAAACCATTGCTTGCCAAGACCGGGATTCATTTTCATCCTAACGTCAAACTGACTAAAATCACGCCCTTAGGTACCATGACCCATCTACATGCTGATAACTTCGATTTGAATGTTGACATGGCAATCACTGCCATGGGTCGTATCGCCAATGTTGCCGACCTCGGGCTAGCCAATGCTGGTATTAAGGCTGATACGCGTGGTATTCCGGTTGACGACCATCTTCGCACCGCAGTTGAGACGATTTATGCAATCGGCGATGTCAATTTGAAGCCACAGCCTAAATTAACACCGGTGGCCGGCTTCGAAGGCAGCTATGTTGCCGAGCAGATTTTAGGCGATCCGACCCCGATCACCTATCCAGCTATTCCAAACATTGTTTTTGGTCCGACTGAGTTAGCCAAAGTCGGTGTGTCACTGGAGACGGCGGAAGCAGCACCTGATCAATACACCGTCAAGCACAACGGGACAACCCACTGGTACACCTATAATCGAATTCAGGATCCTGACGCACAAGTTTGGACCATTGTCGACAAAAAGACCGGCCGACTTGCCGGTGCTGTCGTCTTAGCCAGCTTGGCTGAGGACTTGATCAATACCTTCGCAGCGGCCATTGATGCTGGTGAAAAGCCGAGTGATTTAAACAAGATCTATGCTTATCCAAGTGCGCAGAGTGATTTGCAGTATCTCTTTTGATATGGGATGATATGACCTTAATTGGTATGTCCTAGATTGCAATAATAAAGTTACCACCTAGAAAGAGGCTTGCTCACTGCTTGAACTGGGGTTTGCCAACGGAGACATTTTCTAGGTTTGTTATTGATAAGCGCTGTGGCTTGTTGAATATCGGTCTCTGAAACCTGATCAAACTGTGTTCCCTTCGGGAAATAGTAGCGAAGTTCTCGATTGAACCGTTCATTTGTGCCCCGTTCATTCGGGTGATAGGCGTGGCAAAAGTAAACCGGTATCCGATAGCGCTTTGTAAGCGCCTGATCGCAGGAAAACTCTTTACCGTGATCAACCGTCACTGATCGAACCGGACCCGGAAAGTCCACCATCAGTCTTGCAAATCCCTTGAGAACAGCATTTTGTGATAAGTTTTCAAGCTTAGTTGTCGCCATTAAACGTGTCACCCGATCGACAATGGTCAAAACAGCAGCCTTTGACCCGCGACCACCGCGAACTGTATCCATCTCTAAATGTCCTTTTTCGGTTGGCCGATTAGCTGACTCACTGCGAATCTCAATTGAGGTGCCTACTGCTTGGTTATAGCGCGACCGAAGGTCTTGTCTTCTTTTATGACGTTTACCGTGATCAAAGAGTTGGCTTGGCTGAAAATCGACTTGTCTTTGATAAATCCAGTGGTAAATCGTGTGTGGCGCACAGTGAACGGCATAACCGACCATTTCAGGGGACCAACCTAGGTTTAGCTTCTCAGTTACCATCCGCTTCAACTTAGGCGTTAAAATCGAGTGCCGACCACAACGATGCCGACAAGTATCGGCATGATCCTGAGCTATAATGGCGCAGTAATCACCTTCAGGGCAACGGTGAAGCTCATGCCTAATAGAAATACGAGAGCGGCCTAAGGTCGCGGCGATGTATTGAATCGTGTGGTGTTGCATCAGTTCTATCTGAGATCGTTCAATTAAGGTTATAATGGCCATGGGACCTGTCCTTCTCTCTAGATGGTATGTTATGCAAACACCATTTTAGCAAGAACGGACAGGTCTTTTTTCACATTTTCTGGGTGGTAACTTTAATTATGCAATCTAGGAACGCAAATTGCGCTCGAGAAATATTGCTTGGATAATCTGGCATGACAAACTCCTCAGTCGGTTTTCCACAATTCTACCAGATTCAGCAGATACTAGACAGGTTCTAAGAGGCATTTCACCATACTAACAAGAAAACCAAAAATTCCCAGATCATTAATTTAACATATCGTATCAAACCACGCCTGGAATATTATCTAGGCGTTTTTTTAATGTCATGGTATTTTCTGGCAGAAAGGTTGCATTATTGTGACTACAGTTGTAAACTAATAAGTGTTAAGAGGCTACAAACGTAAACTTAGAATTCAATTAATGGAGGAAGCCAATTGCAGGATGCAAAGAATGTAACCATCACCGATTCTGAATGGATGGTTATGAGAGCAATTTGGACAATGGGACATGCGACTAGTCGTGAACTAATCGATGCTATGAACGAATTAGAAGGCTGGTCAGCTTCAACAACCAAAACGCTACTTCACAGGTTGATTCAAAAACAGGCGGTTGCGCAGCATGGCGGCAGTCGACCATTCACGTATAAGCCGGTTGTTGGCGAGAAGGAATCAATGGCGGCAGCGGCAGATGATTTGTTTGACCATATGTGTGCGATGCGGGCTGGTTCAACAATTGCCGGCGTTATTCAGTCAAGGGAACTCTCACGGGCGGATATTGCGAACTTACAGGCGATTCTAGCTGAAAAGGCCAAAACAGCGCCCGAGGAAGTTCAGTGTAACTGCTTGCCAGGTGATCAAACGTGTTAAGACTGTGGTGTTCTGTCTACTTTTAGGATTGCTGCACAAAAATCCAGAATCTGGGATTTCAGATGGCGGAAATTTATGAATTTTTGTCGTAATTCTCATTCATATAGTGGCATGGTGCTCCGCAAAGCAGAAGCCTAAATATAAGAACCTGGTGGAAAAATCCCGAGCCCGGGGATTTCCACACAAGGAACTTATGTTCCGGCTTCTAACCGCTTTGCTACGCACACTTATTTTTAGGGGGTCGATAATCATGGCAAATAAAGAGGACCATATGAACATGAAAAACATGAGTGCTAAGAATATGGAAAATAATGAATCAAATATGAGTCATATGGATCATGATGACATGAAAATGGATCACGATATGACCGAAACGGATCATAATCAAATGAACATGGACCACGATATGGCCGAAATGGATCATGGTCAAATGAACATGAATCACGAAACTATGAATATGAGTGGGATGAATCACGGTGATATGGATATGGCTGGGACCGACATGATGATGCACGGTGGCTCAATGATGCATATGGGGAATTTGAAAGTTAAATTTTGGGTCTCCGTTGTCTTAGCGATTCCAGTTTTACTGTTAGCACCAATCATGGGTTTAAACGTTTCCATCCTTAGTTTCAGTTCACCGCTAATTGTTGGCATTATCATCGTTTTGTTTGATACAGCACTTTACTTTTATGGCGGAATGCCATTTTTAAAGGGGGCTAAAGCGGAAATTCAGGATAAATCTCCTGAAATGATGACGCTAGTAACCCTTGGAATTTCCGTTTCGTATTTCTACAGTTTGTACGCATTTATTGCCAACAACTTCTTGAACCCGGCAAATCATGTAATGAATTTTTCGTTCGAACTTGCAACCCTGATTTTAATTATGCTTCTAGGACACTGGATTGAAATGAATGCATTGATGGGGGCTGGGGATGCCTTACAAAAGATGGCGGCCCTGTTGCCTAAGACGGCCCATCTAGTTACAGATAATGGTGAAACAAAAGAAGTGCCAGTATCTGATTTAAAAGTTGGTCAAGCTTTCCAAGTGCGTTCAGGTGAGAGTATTCCAGCCGATGGTGTTATTACGGCTGGGGAGTCGACCGTGAATGAAGCACTGGTAACCGGTGAATCTGCTGCCGTTACCAAGAACGTTGGCGATAAGGTCATTGGTGGTGCAACCAATAATAACGGGACGCTAACGGTTAAAATTAGTGGTACTGGTGACTCCGGCTATCTTTCTCAAGTAATGAAAATGGTTCAAAATGCCCAGCAAGCTAAATCTAAAGCAGAAGATAAAGCTGATTTAGTTGCCAAGTATCTATTTTACGCGGCACTTGGTGTTGGGATTATTGCTTTCTTTGCCTGGTTACCCCAGGGATTGGCGACTGCAATGACGATCATGGTGACCGTCTTCGTGATTGCTTGCCCGCATGCATTAGGATTAGCGATTCCATTAGTGGTTTCTCGTTCTACTACGATTGGCGCTCAAAATGGGCTATTAGTTCGAAATCGCCAAGCCATTGAAGCAAGTCAACATGTTAGCCACGTTCTCTTGGATAAAACTGGCACGTTAACAGAAGGTAAATTTACGGTGAATGCATTGATTCCAAATGATGGGATTGACGAAACAACGTTATTAAGCCGACTGGCCGCCCTTGAAAATAATTCGACTCATCCGCTGGCCCAAGCAATCATTACTGAAGCCCAAGCGAAGGACATTGAAGTCGTTGCGGCTGAAAAGTCTCAAAATATTCCGGGCGTTGGTATTTCCGGTAATGTTGATGGCACTGACTATACGATTGCTAATGGTAACTATTTAACGAAGCAAGGGATCAGGTTTGACGAGGCCGCTGCTGATAAATGGGCTGCTAAGGGTAATTCCGTCAGCTTCCTATTGCAGGGCACCCAAGTTCAAGGAATGGTTGCTGAAGGCGACACCATCAAAGCGGGTGCTAGGGAATTAATTAGTGGTCTTCAGAGGCGAGGAATTACCCCCGTAATGCTCACTGGCGATAATCCAAAAGCCGCGGAACACGTTGCTAACTTACTAGGATTGACTGAATTCCATGCAGGCCTATTACCAGATGATAAGCAAAAGATTATTGCTGATTATCAAGCAAAGGGCAATCACGTCATCATGGTTGGTGACGGCGTAAATGACGCACCAAGTCTTGCCGCGGCCGATATTGGAATTGCAATTGGCGCCGGAACCGATGTTGCCATTGATTCCGCTGATGTTGTGTTGGTTAAATCAGAACCCAGCGATATTTTACATTTTCTTGATTTGGCTAAAATCACAAATCGGAAAATGGTTCAAAATCTCTGGTGGGGAGCAGGCTACAATATTGTCGCAATTCCACTCGCTGCCGGTGTGTTGTCATTTATTGGAATCATTCTAGACCCAGCCGTTGGTGCTGCGGTCATGGCGATGTCGACAATTATCGTGGCAATTAATGCGATGGGATTGACTGGTGAAAAGATTAAAAACGTGTAATTAAGTGATGTATACTTATTATAGAAACAAAGCAAAAGGAAGTGAAACTATGTCACAATGGATTCTGATAGCCCTTTTTCTTCTAGCACACCCACTCATGATGCTATTTATGCACAAGGGTATGCACGGTGGCTCTGGTAGTATGGGCGGCTGTGGAAACAACACTCAACAAAATTCCAATAATACTGAAAAGCCACGTAAAAAAGTCAATTAACTTGGGGGTATATATTATATGAAAATATTAACTGGTAGTCGCGGTGATGAGGTCCATGAACACCTTTACGAAAATGGTCAAAGACGGGTTGGTCATCGTATACTAAAGAAAAATACAGTGACAAACAACGGAGAATTTCACCCTGTACCTGGAAATATAGTTCTCATTCCCTTAAAAGGGACGGTGAAACTGACCACACCAGATCAAGAATGTACAATCAAAAATGGTCAACTTGCAATACTTGGACCAACTGATAGTTTTTACTTAACTGCAATTGATGATGTTGAATTTGTCGGTGTTGTTGATATTAAATAGCTCAAAAAGAGTGTCACATGGCACTCTTTTTTATATGGCGAATTGTAGAATGAGGTTAGCCAGTCATTGGCAAGATGACGGGAAAAGGGATCACGAGCTTGATTGGGGAAAGTCAGAAGGTAATGAACTTCAATGGTAAGCCAAGGTGATATATTTTATGTTAACTTTAATCCAAGCCGTGGTCATGAACAGAATTGGAATCAAACAATGTGGTTCCGATGAAGAATTGGCCGCAATTGTTGAAAAGGCGCCTAAAGATTTTCTCGTTTACACGGGCGAAGATGCTCAGAGCTTGACCACCCTCGTCTTGGGTGGTCAGGGAACAATTTCAGTGGCGAGTCATTTATTTGGAAATGAAATGGCGACGATGCGCCGCGCCTTGAACCACGGCGATATCACCCAAGCAGGGCAAATTCAACGACGTTTAATGCCGAAGATGGCAGCACTATTCACACAACCCTCACCGGCACCCGTCAAAGCGGCGCTGAACGCCCAACACTGGTTAGTCGGAAGCACGCGCCTACCAATTTTACCGTTAACCACCAATGAACAAAGTCAACTACTCAACAGCTTAAAATAATGCAGAACGGTTGGTAGTACCTGGCAAAAGCGCGTATACTGAAACTAAAATAATTAGGAAAGTGGTGACCATGATGTGCGGTTGGGCTTTTACTGGCGGTATGCCCTTTATGTGGATGGGTGGCGGCTTGGGCATTATCAGCTTACTGATTCTGTTAGCCGTTGGTGCTTACTTTTTAGGGACACGTTCACGCCATCACGATTAAAGTTCTCATTGGGATAATCAAAAAAGACTTTCAAGGCACGGCTTGATAAAGTGAACCCTTAAAATTGGACAACTTTATTAAGCTGCTTTCTGGACGGTAAGTTCCCGGTATTTTACCGGGGACTTGCCGTCCAGTTTTGTTTTGATGCGCCGATGATTGTAGAAGTCTATCCATTCGTTCATAGCTTCGATAAGCGCTGTTTTGGTCTCAAAATGTTCATCCATAACCTCGACTTTCATAATGTGAAAAAACGACTCCATGGCGGCGTTGTCGAGACAAGTGGCTTTACGTGACATACTCTGAAATACATGGTGCTCTTTAAGCGTGTTTTGCCAGTGGCGATGCTGATACTGAAATCCTTGGTCAGTATGGACAGTCGTCCGATAATCTAACACCGGTATTCGATTTGGCTGGGCCTAGAATAAAAAGTGTACAAGTTAAATAGAGACTCTGATTTAGTATAATTAAGGAAGTAAATTGGAGGATCAAATAATGACGAAGCACAGTTATGACAAGGAATTTAAGGAACAGGCCGTTCAGTATTACTTAGATAACAAGGATCACATGACCATGAATGAAATAAGTAAGAATCTAGGTATTGGGGCTAGTACATTACATAAATGGATTAAGCTATTTACTGAGACTGGGGAGTTTGGCCGTGGCTCCGGTAATTTTGCCAGCGATAAGGACAAGGAGATTGCACGACTAAAGCGTCAACTTCGTGACGCTGAAGGAGCGATCGAAGTATTAAAAAAATCAATCGGGATTCTGAGCAAGTAACTACCGAAAAGGTATACCAAGAAATGGACGTTCAGCACGCTTTGGAATCCCACCCTTCCATCAATGGTATGTGTGATTATGTTGGAATCTCAAGAAGTGGTTACTATCAACGAGAAAAGCGTCATAATCACCAATCACCGCGAAAGCTTCGGAAGAAGTTTATTCAAGGTGAAATTAAAGCAATTTGGCACAAAAGCCTTTGTATTTACGGTGCCGGCAAAATCACCCAAGAACTTCGCTCAAAAGGATATAAGATCGCTGAACGAACTGTTGGTAAGTATATGCGTGAACTTGGCATTCACGCCGTTTACCTAACCCCTTGGACGACTACCACTCGCAATTCTAAGTTTGATAAACAGCTAATAAATATTTTAGACGAGCAGTTCAATCCATTGCGACCAAACGCCGTTTGGTGCATTGACACTACTTATATTCCAGTTCATGACGGATTCGTTTATTTAACCAGTATTATGGACTTGTACTCCCGACGGATCATTGGTTGGGACTTATCTGAAACCTTGGAGGTATCGAATGTCATCCCACTTATTGAAAAGACTAAGCACAGTCGCCATATTAGCAAGCCATTAATCATGCACAGTGATCGTGGTAGTCAGTTTACGTCTGAAGCTTACAATCAAGTTACAGCTAACATGACATTAAGCTATTCAAAGAAAGCTTATCCTTGGGATAATGCCTGCATTGAGTCGTTTCATGCCTTGATTAAGCGTGAATGGATAAATCGGTTTAAAATCCATTCATACTCCGAAGCTAAACGACTAGTTTTTCAGTACATTGAAACGTTTTACAACACAGTTAGAATTCACAGTCACTGTGGATTCAAATCACCAAAGCAACTTGAAGATGAGTATCAAACTCAAATTCAAAATTTAGTCGTGGCATAGGACAAAAAAGTCTCTATTTAAATTGTCTATTTTATTGACAGGGGACCAGTCAAGCTGTGGCCACTTTTGTGGAACGTAAGAGTCGCCTGATAATTGTTAAACGGCTCCATGGTCGCGACAGTCAGTCCATGACTCAATCCGTACTTGAACTAGCTAGTCAACTTCAAGACAAGCTCAAGACGCTTACCGTGGATCATGGTAAAGAGTTCGCTAACTATCAAACAATTGAACAGCTAACAGGTACTCAGGTTTATTTTGCCCATGCTTATTCACCACATGAACGCGGTAGTAATGAAAACCGTAACCGAGTTTTGCGACGGTTTATTCCCAAGGGACAAGCCATTGAAGAGCTGAGCGATCGCCAGCTGGTTCAAATCAATTGGTATCTGAATTCCCGACCACTTAAATGTCTTAACTGGCACACACCAATCGAGATCTTCTTGCTTAATCTACGTCACTAAATTCGTTCAAGTTATTTCTTGCAATCTGCCTCTTTCAAAAAAATCTGTCAAGCCTTTTTTCAAATTAACTTAACCACTTCTGTTCATCTAGTAATGGAATCACTCGCTCAAAGGTTGTAATCGGCCGATCATCTTGCTGATAGAAGTGCTTTTTAATGTCTTCAAAATCTGTATAGTTCTTAAACGCTGGAATCTGGGCCAAGCGCTTTGCATAAGCCCAAAGTGCCGGGTAATCTGTTAATCGGTGCAAGCTTAATTTATTTTGATAATAATAAACTAAATCAAACCTTAGCAAAGTGACGTACAGCCGAACATCTAATTGCGTTAGCTTATCACCCCACAAGTATTTTTGCTGCCGCAAAACCTGGTCAAATTTAGCTAAATGATCAAAAAAAATCTGCACTAATTTTTCATACTCAGCTTGTGATTTAACGGTTGTAATTTTCCCAGGCAAACGATTGATGTTTTCTAAAATATCAGCTGCTGCAGTTTTGAATTCACCAATCCGAGTTTGCGGGAAAAATTCGATCTGCTTCTCATTGGCATAACGTCCCCATTTCAAAGCCAATTCATCTAAAAGCGTATTGGTAACATTATTGACGACTTTCCCAGTTTTAATATCAACTAACGCTGGAACGCTAGAACGGCCCTCAAAACTCGGCAGAGCTTTCTGATAATTTTGCGATAGACGCGTTGTTTTTAGGACTGGATCTGCGAAATCATCACGTTCACCAAACCACCAATCAGTTTGGATTCCATTGCGGCGCAAAGGATAAATGACACCCTTGGAAATTACTTGATCTAATCCTAAGTAATCAATTTCAATCGCTACTTGAGTTGCCCAGGGACAAAACCTGCCAAGGATCAAGCGATAGCGACCAGCTTCAACTGGTAGCTCATTGGTTGAAAAACGTTTATCAATTGTTACGGTTGATTGCGTAACGGTCGTTGGTTGCTTGGGCTGAAATTCACATGTTAAATTTTCTGTCATAATTTTACCTCCCACTGATATTTTGATTATAAAACGTTGCTGATTTAATTGGGTATTTGTTGCTCAGCATTTAAGAATTAGCTATTTTTTTGAGAGCGTAAAAGACCGCAAGGCCGTGATCAGTGACTTTAAACAAGTTCATCGGGCCGC
>ERZ794946.433-NODE-433-length-17093-cov-4.945768_pt1 | contig 17093 bp, 16 predicted proteins | sample MGYA00433072_ERZ794946 | MGnify/ENA primary metagenome ERZ794946 (study PRJEB30137, sample SAMN04331413) | food metagenome | isolation source: Y3 must sample point D1 replicate A | place: Australia: South Australia | collected 2014 ...
TGCCGTTGCGGTTGCCGACCGTTCAGAACGGTTGCCCCTCGAATCCGAAATTTCCTCTCCTCTCTGGGGTCATCGAATGGCTGGTATTGCGTAGCATGGTTTATTGAAGGTCAAGGAGTACGAATCGCTATTTCACAAGTAGCAAAGTAAAGTTGTAAGGTTTGGACGAGGGGTGAATGAGCACGTGAATTAGAAGAACAGACTTGCATCTTCTGAATGTCTCAACGAGCTATCGTGCTGACTTACATATTTGCATTCGTACAGGCGCAACTCCAAATCTGCAAGGCTCGGAAAGGCGGCCGGATTATCAGAGCCGCTGAGAAAAGCGAATGCCGGTGCTAGCGAGGTGTTCATGAGACACCTTGAGCGTCCAGTCTCAAAAGCGAGCGTCGTTGCAATGATCCGTACACTGCACTGTTCAAAACGCTGTGAGTGCAGACAAGAAAGGCTTAAACCTCTTACAAAAGAGTCCCATATCCACACTGTAGATGTTGGAGAGCATACTCCTTACCACAATAATAGACATGACTGTCCCTTAATCTGCTCCCTTTCAAGGAGATGCCTGGGCAGTGGCTCATGCTCGAGTACGAGCTTGGCTATTCTGAGTATCCAGTGTATGGAGTATATTGCACATCTTGTGCGATTGCTTGATGAACTCGTCGAGCATACATCCAGCCGCAAGTCTAGATGGCCGGATTTGGTTTCGGAAGAAGTGCGATCGGCACATGGATGCAAGTCATCGACGTTCGGCACGTGCATGTGGAACAGAAAAAAGGCATGGGAAGAACGGTCACTAGAACATGTCTGAGGGACACATGGGCATGATGCAAACCGTAGAGCTCATAAATTCATTACTATGGAAGAAACAATGTTTGCCATATTTGTTCTGGCTCTCGAATTCATCGAGACCTTCACAGCCATATACCTCTTAGGAAGTATTCGCCCGAAAACAGCATAGAAATAGTTGTCATATGCCTACGCAATCTTCTTGCTGGATGTAATCAGGCAGAGAAATCAGCCCAATTTGCCGGCTGCAGTCTCACCCAAAGCAGATCAAAGTTCTTTTTTCAAGAAATGTTCTGCTCTATGTTCAGTCTCGTAGTCACTATGGACGTAGGCCCTTTCGACATCTGGAAGGCCCTCAAGCTTGTTTTGCAGATCTTCTGCAATGTCGTGAGTTTCTTTGAGCGTCATCTCTGGATGAAGGACAATATCGACTTCAACAGTAATCCTAGGACCAGAGTACCAAGCTCTCACGGTGTCCAGACTGACAATATCTGGGCTGTGTGTCATGGATATATAAGTGATCCATTGGAGAATATGAGTAGGAGCAGTGACTCCGATAAGAAGCTGGAATTCGGAGTACGCGGTGCGAAGCCACAGGAAAGAAATCAGGCATGACAGGACGATGGCTCCGGCTGGATCAATCTGCCACGCAAGTTTGCTACCTCCTACGGAAGCCAGTACACCGAATCTGATCATTGTCAGTCAAGATGAATGAGTTGAAACTCAAGCAATAGACGTACCCGTTAATGAAAAGGTCGTTCCTGTGGTCTTGTAAATGACAAAATCAGCTCGGTTCGTGCTAATGATATGGTCGAGCTACACAACTTGAATAACAAACGATATGTTGCTTACCTTCCCATAGAATACGAATAGAGGAGTATTTGTTTCTCAGAGACCAACAGTACAAGAAAAGAGCGAATTTAGTGGCAAATGCTATGCAGACGGCCAGGACAGCCGGAAGATGAAATCGTTTCGTTTCGGCCTCAGGCTCCGTAGCAAGCTCGCGTGCGGACATGACAATCAAGATGAATGAGACACTACACATCAGAAAACAGAAGCAGATGTTGCCTGCGGTCTCAATACGAGCTTTCCCAGCTGGAAACTTGCGTGGATCAACCCGATTGACCGCTCTATTGCACAAGATCAACAGAAATGTACTGCAGGGGTCAAACAGAGCGTCAGACATGCTGGTAAACAGTGACAAAGAGCCGGAGGATATAGCACCATACAATTGAAGACCAGCCAGGACAACGTTTGCTGCAAAAGAACCATAGACGGCAATCTTATACTGTAAATGGTCGGCACCTGCTTCTTCTTTGGCTTCTCTTCTGTGTTCGTCGACTGACTTCAGCATCCTTTCAATAGCCTCGTTCTGGCCCTCGTAGAAGCCTCTGATCTTGCGTGACTGCACGGCATCTTTGGTTTGGGCGACTGGTGCACAAAGACGATCTTTAGCACTTTGACGTTTCTTGGAAGTGTTTGCTTGTATGGCATTTAGTTGCTCGGCGCTCTTAAGTCGGCTGGACAAATCGAGAGGGTCATCTTGATCAGTGTAGGTCGGAAATGGTCGACCTTCAACATCTCCAGATTCACTGGCGTTACGAGCGTATGCGGGGCGTGAGACAGGGTCATGAGACTCGACGACCTCATAAGACGTAGAAGCACCGGGTTTGGTCTGCGGCAGTGAAGGAACAGGAAGTGCACCTTCTGGCAGTTGCCCGATCCGAGTGGATGGTTCGGGGTGATTGTGAAAAGGTGACGGGCGAAGAGATATCGCTCGATGAAGGTCAGGATCAGATCCGTGATGGGACATGATTGACGAAGCACTTGATATTTACACGAGATGTGGTGTGCTTCTGAAACGGTACAACAAGCGAGGGCACTTGTTGATGATGCCAGAAAGAGATTGAAAGTAGAGTAGATGGATGGCAGTTTGAGAAGACGATAGATAAGATACGGTTGCCTATGAGGCAAAGAGTGGAAGCTACACCTACGTGCTACGTCGATGCACCGCCACACAGGGAGATGCTGTATGTATTGCCGAGCGCCAAGTTGTGATTTCCCTTTTGGTCAACGTCAAAATTGCGAGTTGCATGTCTCCACTTAAGTATCCTTCTACAAGAAGCTCCTTTATTGTCGATATAACAAAGCAAGAGTGACATACCGAAAAGCAAACAATTGGACAAAAGCATGAGCGTCATGTCCATCACATCCGTCTAAGGGTCTTGTGTCCGTTGCAATAAACAGCAGCATGGATTTTAAAATAGGCTAGCAACTGATATGGCGTGAGGACGGACAGCGCCTCCTGCTTCTTCTTGGCCCTAATTTGAGTGACGCACACGAGCAAGCTCTCGGACGGCAAAAGGAGCCGTGAGATCGATTTGTGCGACCGAGCGGTCAACAACAATATCCTGCGTAGCGAGGGTCACGATATACCACGCTGCCCAGAAATCGGCTATACGATGGTCAGCCCTCTTCTGCAAGCGTAGCGGAATTCACAGGCGAGGGCAGAATTGTTTGATGGTTTCAATGTTCGAGATAGACTGCCGACGAGCTCCAGAAAGCCATCGGTAGGCGCTTTAAAGACAGATGAAACACGTCTGCAGGAACAGTGGCTTGGTGCCAATCAGGCCAATAACCGTTAGCCGCCTAGTGCCAGAAGCGTCCACATATGCGGAGCCACAAGGAGGCCAATCTGGATTTGTGTGTTTATGTAGGCGGACTGCCATCGTTTTCTCCTGCGACAACCATTGCTGTCTTTTGTTGTTCCACTCGCCAGGGAAATCCTTCGTGACTTCCTTCCATTTCACTCACACTCGTTTCTTGTCTGACGCCGAGTCACCGTGACGCTCTTTACCCACTCTGCCTTGCGCATAAACAGCTCTCAAACAGCCAAAAGCCTGTTGCATTCCAGAACCCCCCTGCTTATCCCTGGACATACAGCAAGATTGACGATCAAAACCCATCAATTTCACTTCGCGCCTTCGGATTCGCGACACACAAGGCCGACGACACTCACTTTTTGTCTTCTTCCGTGCCTTTCACAAAGGCATGTCACAATAGTCATTGTTGGCCTATTGTTCGGCCTCGCATTATTCAACGACGACCACCAATCTCCTTGACATCTGCGAGCGATAATCACCACTTGGATTTCCCCACTGGCACTTCCATCAATCTCATCAACTACTCTACTACCACCACATCGACCCGGATATTTGGATTGCAATCAAGCCACGAACGCCTACTTCACCACTACAAAGCCGGTTCTTTGTTTCTGCTCTCCGGATTTGACTGAACCGACACTACCAATTCCTTCTTTGTTCTTCGATACAGGCTTGTCCCTGCACCGCGCCGGTCGCCATGCATTCTCACCACTCGCACTCTCACCTGCACTCTGCCTTTGGTCGCGCTGCGGAAATGGCTGTCGCCCCAAGAGGGCTCACTAGTGAGCTCAATGCACTCGCTAATGCTACTGTACAAGAACTATCACCATACGCCCATGGACTATCGGGCGTAGATCAAACCGCGAACTATCTCTTCGCTGCTGTCCTCTGCGTCTCTCTCGGTGGACTGTGTGTACTGACATTGTTGTTCCGATGGGCAACCATGGGCAATGCGCACATCCGGCACCTACTCACTATGAGCAATCCGGATAGGCAAGTTTACTGGGCTCAGAACCATACCTCAATCTGGCCAAAGATCAAAAAGCATCTGCTGTACGCCCCGCTAGGTCGCAACCGCCATAACAAGGAGATTCAGCTTTCCTCAGCAATTAGCATCGGCACTCTCCCGTCTCGTTTCCACACCCTCCTGCTCACCGTCTACCTGTTTTCCAACATTGCCTATTGCCTAGTCTTGCATTGGGGTACCGAGGACCGTGCTGCCGTCATCGCCGAACTTCGGGGTCGCAGCGGTGAGCTCGCTGCACTCAACATCATCCCGACCATGCTCTTTGCCATGCGCAACAACCCTTTGATTCCTCTCCTCAGAGTGTCATACGACACCTTCAACCTTCTGCACAGATGGTGCGCCAGAGTTTGCGCCATCGAAAGCATTGTCCATACCATCTGCTACCTCGTCAACGTCATTGACTCGGTTGGTTATGATGGTCTCAAGGACAACCTGGCAACTCCAAGTTATGCCTGGGGCATGGTCGGCACCTGCGCGTTCACCATGATCATCGTTCAAGCCTTCTCGCCCCTGCGCCATGCATTCTACGAAACCTTCCTCAACCTCCACCGTGTCCTGGTCTTGCTGGGTCTTATCGGTGTCTACGTGCATCTCGAAAAGCACAACCTCCCGCAAACACCCTACATCAAATTCGTCATTATCCTTTGGGGACTTGAATGGCTCTCGCGCTTTGTGCGCGTGGCTTACTACAACTTCAGCTTGAAGTCCGGTATGTCGAGAGCACACGTCGAAGCACTTCCCGGCGAGGCCTGCCGCGTCACCTTCGAGCTTGCCAGATCATGGAACTACATCCCTGGATCGCACGTCCATGTCTACTTCCCTACCGTTGGTCTATGGGCATCACACCCCTTCTCAGTGGCTTGGGCGGAAACAAAGCCAAGGAGCGCCCCCCTCGAGATTGAGATGGAGAAGCTACCATCTTGGAATATGCCCAAACATCAGTCTGTTATCTCGCACTACAAAACACAAATCTCAGACAGCGACGGACCAGAAGTCACGCACGTGAGTCTGATCATTCGTGCCAGATCTGGAATGACACGCAAGCTGTATGAGAAGGCATGCGCCTCTCCCAGCGGAATGATCACACTCCCAGGTGCCATGGAAGGACCATATGGCGGCCACGAGAAGCTGGCATCTTACGGCACCGCAGTCTTGTTTGCCGGAGGTGTCGGCATCACACACTGTGTTGGATACGTGCATCGTCTCTTGACACAATATTCCCAAGGAACGTGTTCAACACGTCGCATTCTCCTCGTTTGGTCGGTGCCCACTACCGAAGCGCTCGAATGGGCACGACCATGGATGGACCAAATCCTTAAGATGGAAGGTCGCAAGGAGGTGCTTCGCGTACAGCTCTTTGTCACCAAGCCTCGAAACCAGAACGAAGTCAACAGCCGAACAGGCACAGTGCAGATGTTCCCCGGTCGCTGCAACCCGTCAACAGTGCTCGAGAAGGAGGTAGCGGAGCAAGTTGGAGCGATGGGCGTCGTCGTTTGCGGGCCTGGAGCATTCGCAGACAGCGTACGAGCGGCAGTGCGCAAGAAGGTCGATGTTGGCAATATCACGTTTCATGAGGAAGCTTTCACGTATTAAAGCGCTGGATGTGCATTTTTTGTTTTCTCCTGTTCGATACCTTATCTTCTCAGCGCATTCATGATTAGCATTTGTGGAGTGCTTCCTATAGTCGTACATAGACAAGATGTGAAATGTAGCACATGTCTCTAATTGGTAACCAAAGTTCCGATGCAAGTCAGAGTGGGTTGTGTGACAAGGCAGTAGCTTGATGATGACAGGCACGGAATCAAAGATGCACGGGTTGGCAGGCAGGTAAAATAGGTGTGCCCCTTGAAACACAATCGGCAGGTGGGAATGGTGCTTGCAGCGGCAGGCGGTACTTGGATTAGGAGGCTGGGATGAAGCAGGAGGGTTGGTTCCTGCCAAGCAAAGGCGGCACATGGGTCACCGGCGACACCCACATGGTTTCATGATGTCGACGAGGGCGGATCACAGCTTTCTCACAGACAACATCCTCAACAAGAATTGGACAAGCTTCGACCTGCGTTCCCAAGTACTCGCAATCGGCCAGAGCTGAGAGAAGCTGGCGACCGACATCTAGAGCGAGCGACAGACCCCACCCCATGCCGCCGCCATGGCCGAGGAAGAGCTGCAGGCCAAACTGCGCGAGCTGGACCACGAGCTAGAGGACGGCGATATCACGAAGAAAGGGTGCGCTGCAGCCCGGGAGGGGCCTCTCCGATGGCAGATGACTGACACGCGACAGGTACGAGAAGCGCCGGACGCTCCTGCTATCGCAGTTCTATGGACATGGCGAGCTGGACGCCTTGTCCTCGGCCGGCCAGTCGCGTACTGCCTCCCTAGCAAACATCTCTGCCGGACCCTACGCCGCCGAGGACAACTTCAGCAATGCCCCGACCGCCGTCGAACGCACCGTTTCGGGTTTCCAAGGCCGCTCCACGCCTGCCAGCATGTACGGTTCCGACTATGCCTTCAATCCAGACCCTCAGTACAACCACCTACTCCCCCATCAGCAACACCAGCAGCCATCACCCGATGTTCAGAGCCGCCTTAGCACTATGCTCGACTCTCAGCAGGGCTTCTTCGACGACTTTGCTGGCCAGCAGATGCAGGATCAGTCCCGCGAAGAGAGTTATGGTGGTCCACAACGCTACTCGATGGGTGAAGCCTTCTCTCCTACTGCCAATATCCCTCCTCCATTGATGTCCTCAAACGACATTGATTCCGCCGCTCCCATACATCAGCTACCTCTTGAGCCAAGAGAGGTACCCTTCGCCGTCTACGATCCCCATAACAAGACTGTTCCCATGTCCAACTTTGACAACATTGGTGCAGTTCTTCGTCACAGAGCTAGATCTAATGGTCGCCAACCTGCATACTGGGTCCTTGACTCCAAGGGTAAAGAGACGGCCTCGATTACATGGGAGAAGTTGGCCAGCAGGGCAGAAAAGGTAGCCCAGGTCATTCGTGACAAGAGCAACCTATACCGTGGAGATCGTGTTGCTTTGGTCTATCGCGACACCGAGGTCATAGATTTTGCTGTCGCTCTCATGGGCTGTTTTATCGCCGGTGTTGTTGCCGTACCTATCAATAACGTCGACGACTATCAGAAGCTCGGTCTTCTTCTCACCACCACTCAGGCCCATCTCGCTCTGACTACGGATAACAACCTCAAGGCTTTCCACCGTGACATCAGCCAACAGCGCTTGAAATGGCCCTCTGGTGTTGAATGGTGGAAAACTAATGAATTCGGCAGCTATCATCCAAAAAAGAAGGACGACACTCCACCTTTGCAGGTGCCGGATCTGGCCTACATAGAATTTTCTCGAGCTCCAACAGGTGACTTGCGTGGTGTTGTCCTAAGTCATCGTACCATCATGCACCAAATGGCTTGTGTCAGCGCCATCGTGTCTACCATTCCCACCAGCGATCCTGATTCTGGATTCAGAGCACCACCAGGAACAAAGGCCGAAACTATACTGTCCTACCTCGACCCGAGAGAAGGCGTCGGCTTGATTCTCGGTGTACTGTTCGGCGTTTATGGTGGTCATACCACAGTTTGGCTTGAAGCCAAGACTGTCGATACACCTGGAATGTACGCTCATTTGATTACAAAGTATAGGACAACCATCATGGTTGCCGATTATCCAGGTCTTAAACGGACTGCGTACAATTACCAACAGGACCCAATGGCCACAAGGAATTTCAAAAAGAACGCCGAGCCCAATTTCTCGACTGTCAAGATATGTTTGATTGACACTATTACCGTGGATAGTGAGTTCCACGAGATCCTGGCTGATCGCTGGTTCAGACCTATGCGCAATCCTCGTGCTAGGGAACTGGTCGCGCCGATGCTTTGCTTGCCTGAACACGGAGGCATGATTGTATCCGTTAGAGATTGGCTTGGCGGTGAAGAAAGGATGGGTTGTCCTTTGAGTATTGACGAGGCAGATCTCGACAAGGATGACGGGAATCCAAACCAGGGCAACTCCAACAACTATTCCAGTCTGCTAGGCAGCGTTGGAGGCACCACAGCTAAGAAGGGCCAGAAGAACAGTCGGAACGAGCTGAGTGAGGTGCTCCTTGACAAGGAAGCACTGAAGACGAACGAAATTGTTGTTCTGGCTATGGGTGAAGACGCTAGGAAGAGAGCTAACGAGCCCGGAACTGTAAGAGCAGGCGCTTTCGGATACCCCATCCCGGACGCGACGCTTGCTCTCGTCGACCCTGAGACTGGCCTACTTTGTTCACCGTTCACTATTGGTGAAATTTGGGTCGATTCGCCATCTCTGTCTGGAGGATTCTGGGCTCTCCCGAGGCACACGGAGAGCATCTTCCACGCTCGGCCCTACCGCTTTGTCGAGGGCAGCCCTACCCCAGTCCTGGTTGAACCCGAGTTTCTGCGTACCGGTCTTCTTGGGTGTGTGATTGAGGGAAAGGTATACGTGCTCGGCCTCTACGAAGATCGTATAAGACAGCGAGTCGAGTGGGTCGAGAATGGTGTTCAAGAGCACGAGCACCGATACTTCTTCGTCCAGCACCTGGTCACCAGTATCATGAAGACCGTACCCAAGATCTTCGATTGTTCTGCGTTCGATGCGCACGTCAATGGCGAATATCTTCCATTCGTCCTCCTAGAGTCGCAGGCCGCCTCCACAGCTCCTACTACGGCGGGTGGACCACCAAGGCAACTAGACATTCCTTTCCTAGATTCGCTTACGGAGCGCGTCATGGAAGTACTCTACCAGGAACACCACCTGCGAGTCTATTGTGTGATGTTGACGGCGCCAAACACCCTGCCGCGTGTTGTCAAGAACGGTCGAAGAGATATCGGAAACATGTTGTGCAGAAAGGACTTTGACAATGGAGCTTTGCAATGCGTCTACGTCAAGTTTGGTGTTGAGAGGGCTGTTCAGAACTTACCGCTGGGTGACGACCCTGCTGGCGGTATCTGGTCGCCATTGGCCTCGCAGGCGAGGCAAGACCTCTTAATGCTGCAAGACAAGCAATACTCTGGCGTAGACCATCGTGAGGTCGTGATCGATGACAGAACATCGACACCTCTCAACCAGTTTTCCAACATCCATGATTTGATGCAATGGCGCGTTTCGCGACAGGCAGAAGAACTCGCTTACTGCACCATTGATGGCCGTGGCCGAGAAGGCAAGGGCGTCAACTGGAAGAAGTTCGATCTCAAGGTTGCGGGTGTCGCTACGTACTTGAAGAACAAAGTCAAGGTTCAGCCTGGTGATCACTTGCTGCTTATGTATACGCACTCAGAGGACTTCGTGTACGCTATACACGCTTGCTTCTGTCTAGGTGTTGTAGCTGTACCAATGGCTCCCATCGATTCTAACAGACTTCATGAGGATGCTCCAGCACTGCTTCACGTCATTGCCGATTTCCGCATCAAAGCTCTTATCGTTAACGCCGATGTTGATTCGCTTCTGAGACAGAAAGCCGTTTCGCAGCACCTCAAGCAATCTGCTTTGATCCTCAAGGTCAACTTGCCCAACATTTACAATACTTCCAAACCACCAAAACAATCGCATGGGTGTCGCGACTTGGGTTTCGTCATGCGACCAGCATGGGTAGCTCAAGGGTTCCCTGCTCTCATCTGGACCTATTGGACGCCCGACCAACGTCGTATCGCTGTTCAGCTCGGCCATGACACTATCATGGCATTATGCAAAGTACAGAAAGAAACCTGTCAGATGACGTCCACGCGCCCTGTTTTGGGTTGTGTCAGATCTACTATGGGTATTGGTTTCCTGCACACTTGTCTGATGGGAATATTCTTGGCCGCTCCTACGTATTTGGTTTCACCGGTTGACTTTGCTGCAAACCCCAGCATCCTGTTCCAGATATTATCACGCTACAAGATCAAGGACACCTACGCTACGTCGCAAATGCTCGACCATGCTATGGCTCACAACGCTGGAAAGTCAACCTCTCTTCTCGAGCTGAAGAACCTCATGATCGCTACAGACCAGAGACCCCGCGCGGATGTGTACTCAAAGGTCCGCGTAGCCTTTTCTCAAGCAGCTCTCGACAGGACTGCCATCAATACCATCTACAGCCATGTGCTCAATCCCATGGTCGCAAGTCGAAGCTACATGTGCATAGAACCTATTGAGCTTTATCTCGACACGAACGCTCTCCGTCGCGGGTTGGTGGCACCTGTCGACCCAGATACCGAACCGTTTGCTCTCCTGGTTCAGGACTCAGGAATGGTACCTGTCAGCACTCAAATCAGTATTGTTAATCCGGAGACCAACCGCCTGTGCTTGGCAGGCGAGTACGGTGAGATCTGGGTGCAAAGCGAAGCCTCTGCCTATTCCTTCTATGGCTCCAAAGATGCATTCGATGCCGAACGCTTCAATGGTCGAACAGTAGATGGTGACCCTGGGGTGAGGTACATGCGAACTGGAGATCTCGGCTTCTTGCACAGTGTCAGCAGGCCTATTGGGCCCGGCGGCAATATGGTTGAGATGCAGGTTCTTTTCGTCCTTGGCGGAATTGGTGAGACATTCGAGGTTAACGGTCTCCAACACTTCCCTATGGACGTCGAAGCAAGCGTAGAAAGGTGCCATCGTGCATTGGTTTCTGGCGGATGGTATGTGGATCGAAGAGCTTTTCTGGATTTGAACTGTGCTGACCCTGACTGAATAGTGCTATTTTCCAAGCGGGTTCGCTTCTAGTCCTCATTGCAGAGTCTCGCACTCGCGCCTTCCTTGCATCGATAGTACCGATGATAGTCAACACAGTACTCAACGAACATCAACTTGTCCTTGATATTGTCGCCTTTGTTCAGAAAGGCGACTTTCCACGATCACGACTCGGCGAAAAACAACGAGGCAAGATCTTGGCCAGTTGGGTCTCACGCAAGATGCGCACGATAGCTCAGTTCAGCATCCGCGACCCCGACTCTGAAGGTAGTGTAGGCACCGCGGTGCCAAACGAGGTACCACAGGGCAGGCGCAGCAGCGTACAATCTGGTACCGCAGGCGCAGGCGCCTTCAGAGGAGGTCCCGGCAGCATCAATCGTGCTCCCGGCACAGCAGGCAGCTCTCTCCGCCATGTGGAAAGCATCTCACAATTGCCATTGGCCGAAGAACCACACATGTTCGACATGCAATCCAACCCACAACAACTCTACACTGATGACATGCCGCCGCCGGCAGTGGAGTTTCTGCACAACAATGACCACACACCTACCAACGAGCGCCCACGCGACCTTGCACTGAACACCACATTGGACTATTCTCCAGTGGAGGGTAACATGATCTATGGTTTCTCGGAAGAACAAGACTTTGCAGGCGCAGCACCCGAGCAACATCAACCCCCACCTCGATCAGACTACCGAGGTCATTATGGAGGAAGCCCACGATCACCTGTTGACATGCCTATGCAGTCGGGCGGATTAAGAGTTGCCAATCGCACCAGTATCGACAGCGATGAAGACTGGTCGCAAGACGCGTTGAGGCATCTGAACTTGAATTCCAGGTAGAAAGCAATTGGACTAGAACATCATTGTTCATTTGTTTTTGGTTTCCTTTCCCGGCTCTGTCATTTGTGGTTTGGAATATACACGAAAGGTCTTATATTGGATTGGAAGAACGACGGGTTTCCCGTCGGGGATGGCATTATTGTCGTATGAAGAAGACGAAGAGACGCACGATGGAAACGAAGTGTGCATAGCATAGATATCACTCTCATCAAATAGCTTTTGCATTCTTAATCTTATCCTACTTGACTGATTCTTTCTTGTCCTCTGCCTCTAATAGCCGATTCTTCAACTATGCACTGCTCTCTCTGAGTGATCACCAAGCAGAACAACCGCGATGGAACAGCCTGCCTATTGGTCATCCAACTCCAAAATGGTCGGAACATTTCTTAGCGGTGACAAAGGGAAAGAACGACTAAGCAAAGACAGCATACATACTGTAGAATCATAAAACAAGCAAGATTCAAGCAAGCAGAAAGGTACAAGCCTCTGGTACAATATGGGAACAATGGTCAAAGATGATAAGAGCTTCGTCAGGGTTCCCTTAATCTAGTATTCAAGATATCAAATAGAAAAGGGAGAAAAAGCATGATGTAACTTTTGTTAAAATTTATTTCAGGATAACCAAACCAACAACCTGGGATATTTTTGGAGATAGCAAAGAAAGACAGTCAGGACATCACACGTATCAGAAGGAACCGAGTACCAAGAATCAGGTAGTCCTTGTTCGCCCTTCTATTGGGCGCTGCCGTTCTCGGTCTTTGCTTCCAAGTTTGCAACAACATGGCTCTTCGAGTCGGGACCGCTGGAAGGAGCGTCACTCGGCTTCAAAGAGTCGAGCTTGGGTGCGCTGAAGGAAATGGGAGTGCCTGGTCTACTTGACAAGAACTGCAATGAATAATGGATCAGACTTGTCACACACCAAGACAAAGTGAAGAGTTAACGACTTACCGAAGAAGCGGCAGACAAGAGGGCGATGAGAGAAGCCTGGACAACATCCTGGTGGACACCCACACCCCAAACCTTGTGTGAGCCGGTGGAGCACTCGATATAGGTGGCGGCCTTGACATCGCTACCACGACCGATGGCGTGCTCCTTGTAGTCATCAACATCGAGGTGAATGTTAAGGGTCTTAAGAGCGTTTGCGAGAGATGAAAGGGCACCGTTGCCGACACCTTGGATACGGTGCTCCTTGCCGTCGACCTCGATGACACCGTCGAAGCGACGCTTGAGGTTCTTGTTGGAAGCAGTCTTGCCATCGGTGGGAGCAGCAGGCGAGATGGAACGGTCGGTGGTGATGTCGTAATCGATGAGGTGGAAGCGAGGGTTGTTTTCGAGGTGGTAGGCGTTGACAAAGAGGTTCTTGATCTCGGTGGGTTGCAACTCACGGCCCAAAGCATCCGTCTCTTTTTGTACGATCTTGCTGAAGGCGACTTGGAGACCACGAGGCATATCGAGCTCGAGAGTGCGTTGGATGATCCAGGCGACACCGCCCTTGCCAGACTGGCTGTTGACACGGATGATGGCCTCGTAAGTGCGGCCGATATCTTGAGGGTCGAGCGGAAGGTAGGGGATCTGCCAGCGTGTGTTGTCGTCGCTGCCGTTCTGCTTGCGCAAGTGGAAGCCCTTCTTGATGGCGTCCTGGTGACTGCCCGAGAAAGCGCACACGACGAGCTGGCCGCCGTAAGGGGCTCTGGGATGGACAGGGATCTTGTTGCTCTTCTCGACAATGTCGATGACCGAGTTGATGTCGCTGAAGTCGATGTTGGGCGGCACACCTTGAGTGTAGAGGTTCAAGGCAAGGGTGACAAGATCGACGTTTCCAGTTCTTTCGCCGTTTCCAAAGAGGGTGCCCTCGACACGGTCGGCGCCTGCCATCTGAGCGAGCTCTGCAGCAGCTACGGCGCAGCCTCTGTCGTTGTGGGGATGGAGCGAGACGCAGATCTTCTCACGCTCCGAAATGTTGCGGCAGAAGTACTCGATCTGGTCGGCGTAGACGTTGGGTGTCGACATCTCGACGGTAGCGGGCAAGTTGAAGATGATGGGGTGTTCCTCGGACGGCTCCCAGGCAGCCTTGACGGCCTCGCAGACCTCGAGGACAAAGTCTGGGTTGGAGTCGGAGAAGGTCTCGGGGGAGAACTCGTAGGACCATTCTGTGCCCTTCTGCTCGGGGTCGTCCTTGGTGATGCTGCGGGCGTATTTGGTGCATTCTACGGCGAGGGCCTTGGACTGTTCGTTGTTCATGTTGAAGACAATCTGCTGGAAGCACGGGCTGGTGGCCAGGTACAAGTGGAGGATGGCCTTTTTGGCGCCCTTGAGCGAGTCGACGGTGCGGCGGATGAGCTCCTTGCGGCATGGTGAGAGGACCTGGAGCGCGACGTCGTCGGGCACGACACCGGGAGTGGTTACGAGACGGCGTGTGAACTCAAAGTCCGTGTCCGAGGCCGAGGGGAATGAGACCTCGATCTCCTTGTATCCAAGCTTGACCAGCATCTGGAAGTATCGCCATTTCTGCTCGCCGTCCATGGGGTCCACCAAGCTCTGGTTGCCGTCGCGGAGATCGGTCGAGAGCCATCGCGGCGCCTTGTCGATTGTCTTGGAGGGCCATTGGCGGTTGGGGAGGTCAAGAGGCTGGAACTTTGGGTACTTGGTCCATGGTTCTTTGAGCCTGTCGACTTTGTCAGTTTACAGTCCCATGCCTGAGTTTGGGGCTGTGGCTATTTTATTTCGTACATGGGCATCTTGGGCTGTCTTTGGATGGAGCAATTGGGTATCAAGGGAGTGATCGAAGGCTTGAGTGGAGGCAGTGGGCTCAATTCAGACTTGGTATATATAATATGACTGCAGAGCTAAACACCGAGATGATTGCAACGGATGTGTGACTGTGACTGTGACAGCATGCTCCGACATCGTGACTCTTCGTCTGTGAAAAAATGGCTGCGGGGTTATGACGCCCGCCGATAACCGCTGCCCTCTCTCTCCACGCCCTAGACTCCAACCCGAATACCACGCCCTAGCCCTGGACACGACTACCTTAGGTACTCCATTGCACGCCCTAACCCTGGACTGCCACCATGATTGCACGCCCTAACACGCCTTTGAGTCACTCTTGCCCTTACAGTTTGCTCGCAACCTCCTGCTTGCTCTTGCTCTTGCTCTTGCTGCTGTTGCTATTGCCCTCCTTCAGTCGGACCACGCCCTGCATTGACCTGTCAGCCTTGCTGTCGTGCTTCTGCTTGTATTTGTCACTTACCTCCTGCACACATGTAGCCACCAATTCGCCGTCCTTGGTGAACATCCTGTGTGTCTTTAGCTTTGCTTCTTCATCATATTCGCACATGTGGGCCCTTACCTCTGCAAGACCAACCCTCTGCCATCACCCGCCCAGGGGCTCTCCATCTCCGTAAACATCCACTCGTCTGCCCGAAAGTTGCGCGGCGAGTGGAAGTAGATGGTATGGTCGAGACTGACCTGCGCCACTCATCAGCCTCTTGTTCCCTTGATATACCTCTTCCCACTCACCATCATGCCCACCTCTGGCCGTCTCTGCTCCACGCTGTTTATATCCTTCATGTTACGCAATGCAATAATGACATCCTCGTCCATTCCTTGCATCCTTCGCAGAGTATCATCGTCCATGTCGCGAAGTTTCTCGAGCACTGAATTATCGATCGTCGACTTCCCGTCCTTGTCGGACGTCGAGAATCGCCACAGCCTATGCACTCTTGATACTGTGCCAATGAAGTAGCTGTCACTCATGTATGCAAGAGCAGACAAATGTGCCTGATGTCCGCCACTAGGACTGATCTTGCCCCTGGCCTTGATCCATTGTCTCGTCTTCTTGTCTTGCGGCCTACCCGATTGGTGATTCAGAATGTGGATGCGTTGGCTCTGGAAAGGGCTATTGTCTTGCTGTGGAATATCCAAATCTTCTGAAGGGCCCGGCACTTCGGGCATGTCGACTGCGTGTTCCACCCGCTCGGATCCTCCGCTGTTTTCTCGAACAAACGACATGGTCGTTGTGAAGATGGGACGTCCTCGCTGTCGTGCTTGCACTGTACGTGTAGCAAAACTTCGGCCGTCTCGTACTTTTTCGACGTGATACATGATCGGAATCTCTGCGTTGCCGGCTAGCACAAAGTAGCAATGCATGCTGTGGACGGTGAAATCATCGCGGACTGTTCGTTGCGCGGCCGCGAGGCATTGTGCGATAACAGCACCTGTTACTCATGAGAAGTCGATAACACAAATCCCATGGCGATACATACCTCCATAGATACCTCGAGCGCCTGGGGGGTGCCACAAAGGCCGTGTGTTCGTGAAGATTCCAGGATCGATGTCCGTCAGCTGCTTGAGCTCAAGCACACTTTCAATGGGTGATTTGCTGGGATCGGCTGGTGGAGGTTTGATCAAGGTCGACATGCTGGCTTGTGGTGACAGAAACAGATTGGTTGTTGTTGGTAGATCATCCTTTCCCCAGTGCTCTTAGATAATTCATCTTGCTATCGTGCCTCGGCTATTTGAGGCCGAGGCCCTTCTTCAGCTCGGTATCAAACATCTCATGTGAAATGCTTTCCTATCTATCCGCTACGCAACGTGACGGTCCGAGTGACACATGAAGATGGTTTTGCCGAGCTTTTGACACGATACCCATCGGCAACATTGTTGTAGGTGACTGAGTATGCATAAGCTGCCGACCCAATCAAGCGGAGAGTACCTGATTCGCGAACGCCACGCGACATGAGCGCGTCGTGAAATCGTGATCTTTTTCGTTCCGTCAGCCATCTGACCAGACCAGTTGGCCCCTCCCCTCTGAAAGACTCACTCGGAGCTTTGCATAAGATGAGCGCGCTCCAAAGGCTACAGTCATACCTGATTGGAGTAATGCCTGATTGCTTACATCAATCGGACGGATCATCCCTAGTTCTAATTGGTGTAGCGCATCGTTACGCTGTCAGGAGAGTCTGATCAATCTGCCCAAGCTGTTTCAACCTGAATGATTTCGTGCATTTCTACTTGCTAGACGTGATGGTTCATGTGTCGGATATGTATGCACGGTAAGACAAGCAAACGA
>ERZ794946.434-NODE-434-length-17067-cov-4.543087_pt1 | contig 17067 bp, 14 predicted proteins | sample MGYA00433072_ERZ794946 | MGnify/ENA primary metagenome ERZ794946 (study PRJEB30137, sample SAMN04331413) | food metagenome | isolation source: Y3 must sample point D1 replicate A | place: Australia: South Australia | collected 2014 ...
TGCTTGCGTCGACCTAACATTCAACATGCTCAAGGGGCCTGAGCCTATATCTTCCAAACACGAGATGGCCACATGCTCTATTCCACTCTAAACGAACAGCATCTCCACGATCCATCCAGGACCTTCTGGACAGCGTCCTTTGGTGCCAAGTATGACACTGTAAGTGGACTTGAAGGATACAGACATCACGGGAATAGTATGCAATCGATGGATCGTGTGCATCAACAGCAGTCAACCAAGCATCCATCATCACTACAAAAGACATGAACCAAGATTCTGCCTCTAACAGCAAGAGCTACACACTTATAGATATCTAAGAGAGAAACATCCAGCAATAGATGACGAAGTTGAACAATATGCGATCCCCTCCCAGACGACTGTGGAAGAATAACGTCGTCATCGTAAAATTCACGATTTGAACTCGAGCAATTTGGGAGCACTGGAATGTCATATTAGAACAAACACGGGGGCTTGTAGTAGATTCAACATCATTTCAATATAGATGACTCCATTGAGAGGAACGAGCAAACAAACAATGATTTCAAAGGTTCATCGTGTTGAGCAAATTTGTCTTTGGACAGGGTGTCCCATTTCTGCGAACAGATAGACGATGTTTGTACCAGGGTAATAAACATCGTATGGTCTGCCTGGGTTGGTCGTTCTTTCTGTTTGATGTTGCTCCTCGTGCTTATGATCCTCGTTATTTGTTCCTCGTTCCTCGAATCAGCGTCCTTCATTCTGAGCCGAAGAAGGTAGGCAAGTGCGAGTGCCTGCTGCCTGGCTTTCCTCGAGGTTTTGGTTTACTGACAGAGCAACTCCGTAGAATGCGTACCCGTACGCTGTTGCCATGCACGTCATACTTACAGGAACAACACAGCCGTATAGCGCATAACTCTGAGAGAGAGAGAGACGTTTTTGAGTGGTGAAATAATGATTGCTTCGTCCAACGCTTCTCCTCTGCGCCTTTGCCCTAGTATACAATAGTGTGCTTGATCTTTCTAACATCCAAAGAGAACGGTTTCCCCCTTTTGTAGTTTTGTACAAGTGATTTTACAATGATGGTTCTTCCTCGTTTGCGCTTCAGAATAATGACTTATTCAAGGCTTGGTCGGCTTGGCCGATCTGAGCTTCTTCTTTCCAATCTGCCATCCCCATGATCTCAAGGTCTTGACAACCTTTGGTGTGATGGCGACGGCCAGCGGTACTCGGATAAAGATGAAGGATTTATGAATGGCGTAGGCGAGAACGAATTGAGTCCAGAGGGCTTGGGCTATGTCAGCAGAGAGAAAGATCAAAAGATGTGGATATGTGACGTACAAGCTTCCTCGTTGTTGCGCGCCTCTGCTTCCGGAACACCCCATACGTTACCTTCCCTGGCAGCAGGGCTTCCAACAGCAGTCTCGACTTGCTCTACAACCTCGTCGGCCTTGTTTCCAACTTCCGGCATGACGGCCTTGACAGCATCCTTAATGGTGCCGACAATGGCGTGTTCCCATCGGGCGACGCGGTCGGTACCAAGACCTCTCACAGCCAGGAAGCAGAAGGGTAGATCCAGAGCAGAAAGACCAAAGTAGACACCAGTTACAACCCAACCATATTCCTTGCCGAGTTGCTTGAACCGCTGGAAGAAAGAGAGTTGTGGCGTGGGGCTGCCGAGGTGTGGTGTGGGATCGGGGCTGGGCCTTGAGCTATTCCATCGTCGCGAGTTGGTGTTGCGGAAGCGTGAGAGCAATTGTCTCCATGTGGCGGTGTTGGGCGAGGATGCAGTCTTTTGAGCAAAGAGGCGGTGGAATTGGGCACGCTGTTGCGGTCTCCAGATTTGGTGTGCGACTCTGGCGGGATGGACGGGATGGGCTGCGATGCGGCCTGTCGAACTGGTGGCTACTTGGCGGCGTAAGAGCTGCAATAAGACCATGTTGATGATAAGTTGTGATGGGTTGCTGTCGCAGTTTCGCAAAGAGCTCACTTGGCGAAGCTCAGCTGTTGGCTACCTGATTCATGATGATGGCGGAGCGCTCGAAAAATCGAGAAAGCTACGCTAGCCCCCGCCTCGGCCTCGACCGACCCTGCACTCGGTCACTCCCATCAATGCCACATGTGCGCCGAACAGCCTCCAGCGCCTCAGCTAGACACATGGGGTTCGTGGGGACGTCGTCTACCGCTGCCTGTATGCATCTTGTCCCTCGAGCATGAAGACGTTCCGCTCGCCATGTGCTTGCAGAATCGATTGCGACCAAGTCGTAGACCGCGTCATATCTCAAAGCGATATTTGGCTCCTGCAATTTCCTCCTACAGAGTAGCTTCATGGCTTACGTCCGTAAGAGTCGGCTCTTCGAGTGACCGCGACTGCCATCAGAAGTTCCAGCCGTGCGCGAGATCCACTGAACGTCTAATATCTAATGCTAAACAGGCCGCTTGTTTTCGTCACTCGTGATAACTCTCTTATCACCACGAAAAGGAGGCCGACCGGACGCCGTACGCCCTAGATTAATCGTTCTCATGTCGACCTCTGCGGCTCCACGTTAGCCATGTATAATGACATGCCATCGTGGTGAACCCTGACGCTGTAGCCTGCCATCGCCTTCCTCCGTCTCTTCGGTGCAAGGTCCGTCAAAACCGCTGTTAATACAGCCAGTAACGGAACCAAGCGAATGGATCCACTCCTTTGATATCCATATCTCCACCATTGATTCAAAATGGTATTGGTCCATTTGATCCAAAGGCGTGTAGCCGTTGATCGGAACCACAGCTGTCAAGATTGTACACAAATACGTGCATGTACAAGACCGAGCCCGAAGGTCCGAGACGTGCCATGGCCTCTCAGTTTAAGCTTCCGAGTACTCGAACAAAAGAGGCAAAAAGGTTCAGATTAAGGTCGTGGCGAGGCGTTCTTCCACCAATGAGATAATTCATTCGGAGTCGAGCCTAACGCCATCTCTACCGCGAGGCGTCGACTTGATACTTCGGTACATGCGAGAAACACCGTGATCGATATGCTTTGACTCGAGAGTCCCCATCCACCACATCTCGATGCACGAGTACATCAGGGTCGTTGGTGTCAAATCTCAGGGTTCATGCTCGTGTCTGTCGCGCTGTCATGTATGATGTTCGGGAAGGAGTTTGTATCGTGTTTGGTGGGTCTGTCTTCCTTGAGGCTTTGCATGCTTCTCCTTGCTCGTCAAGACAGAGTTTACACAAGTACTGGTATCATTGCTCGTGTGTAGGTTTGTCCTTTGACTCGAATCCTTTACATATGGCCGTTGTTATTACATACTAACAGAAGCATCCGTCGACGACACGGCTCTCACAGTACTATGACTCTCGCTTGTGCACTGAAGAGCCGGTTTCATCTTATGCCCCACCCGCTATCTCACTCTATTAGACTTCCCTTGTTGTCGAGTCCCCAAATAACTGTTGGTGACATACTTGCTGGAATCCTAAATGATGTTCAGACGTAAGAAGATTCGTGCCATGAAACCGCAATAAGAGTCAATATGCTTCTCCAGGACTTCGGCAGTCGAGATGATGGTGCACTGGGCAACTTGCTATCGGCGTTTGTTAGGGCATCTGATTCGATCTCGTCTTCGAACAAGGCTCGTCCATCAGACCGTTGCAATGCCTGATCTGTGTGTACCTGTCTGCAAAGCATGGTGGTGGAGCATACACTTCTCGGCATCGCCGCCCCTTCCGCCTCAGCACGCGCCCCTAGTCCAAAACACGTTGTGGTACTCACAACAGCGGCCATCTGAAGCTTGTTCTCCAACATCAACTTTCCCATGACAGGGGCGTCACAAGGCTCGCTCCCTTTTTTCTTAGGCTAAACAATGGCTGCACGGGATGCTCAGGCCTTACGTATATAGATATCCACGCCGCGACCCGGCCTGATTCGTCCACGTCGTAAGTCTCCCACCACAGACCAGATTCCCAAAGAAAGAAAAATTCCTCTGTTCCTTGAATATCACTTCATTTGCCAAGACACAATCGCTCTCATGGCTATTCAAATTGCTTCTCTTCCCTCCCCTATCATGTTCGCCTCGAACACTTCTCCTCGAACCCGTCAATACTCGACCTCATCCTCATCCTCCTCTACCTCTATGGCTCAACGCGACTCGATGGACATTGGCGATTCTGGTGTCTTGGACATCCAGCGTGCCCTCGACATTGCTCGCAACACCGAAGGCGACCTCGATCACTCCGTTGCAAAGTACCTCGAGGAACAACTTGCCGGAGTCTGGAACCGTCTCGAGTCTCGTCCTGACAGCTATGTCCTTTCCAAGGACGAGTTTGCCATCTTCAACTTCTTCATTGGTCGTTACCAGGAGTCAACTGTTGCTGAGAAGGCCATCGCTCGCTTCTGGTCCAGCTATCAAGACAATGGCTCTTCCTAGATCCTGTGAGCTTTGATACTTTCAGCGTACCTGTAAGCTGCCGCACTCATGCACGTCTGTTACACGGTTGCTAATGCAGCTCTGAAGTAGCGAAACATTGCGAGTGGCAGGGTACACGAGATGAATCCTTGGGCTGCTTGGAAACCAATGTGGCTTCCTTTACCGAAGATCGTCGTGCATGAATGATCAATAATCGCGCCTGCGGGCCTGCAGCCGGGCCCCATCCGGCTTTCAGTCCGTCGCTTGGACCTCTACTTTGCGGCATTCAGATACTTCTCCAGCTTGGTCTTCGGAACGAACCCCTCTGCACTAGCAGTACGGAGTCCCCTGTATGGACGTCTTCGCCGGGGCTTGCTGTTGGTATTCGACATGGATTGTACGCTCCGTACCTAACCAGACCATGTGCTATGGAGTACTACTGGTTTACCAGCCTTCGGCTTTCTTCGTCGCCACGGATCCAGTCGCCACTACAATCGACTCTCACTCCGCCTGTGGAGAAAGCCTCCATCCCATGACTTCGAGAGTGCCCTCGCACTTCGAGGAAACCACGCCATCAGAAACACGCAGCACCAAGTCCCGAGGTTCAGGCGGCGTATGCAACCAGGTCATAGACGTTTGGGGGAAGGCATTATCTGTTCGAGAGAACCCGCAGCTTCGACAGCCTGTGACACGAAGCGGAAACAAGCCGGAGACGCCCGTCGAGCAGCACGGAGCACGCACATGGGATGGACATGATTACTCAAACAGTAGAACACTAGCCCAGTAGATATCACCGAAAGGCCATTGAGATCACGATCTTCATCTTTACTTGTTTCCGTCTGCCAATTCTTAATTTCCAGCTTCTGCCTCTAATCACGTTCGACACTAGAGTATCTACATGAGGTAGTTGTCAGACGATGGTTCTAGCTACAAGAAACAGAGTCCAGAACTACATTTGGCTGTGGGTCCCCTTTCCGGTTCGCCTTCCGATAGTGTGTTGCTTGACTCGAAGCACCCTTCATCGAACATCGAACATCTCGCCCAGCCACTGCCGGTGGATACCTGCATGGCACGTCTTATGCCAAGTCAGGGCAAAAAGTGCAAGGGGGAGGTTGAGATAAACTGGAGATGTGGAATTCCAGACGACGACGATGGAGGAAACCGTTACTCACCGCGATTCAGAATCCAACTGCGCGGATGCTGGCATGGCTTGATTATGCGATTTTCCAGTTGCCAATATGTTTAGATTGCGCGCTGCTGTTTTGCCATTGAAACTCTCGAGGAAGGGCAGAGGACAAGGTTTTCTCTGCTCGATTCAAGCAGGGAGAAATATCCAAGACAAAAAAGACACCGCAACTGTAAACGCCTTCAACCCTGTCCCAAGGGACCGGGCCCGGATTTGACTGGGAAAGCAACGACCATCCCGGCCATTATTTTTGTTTCGAGCTGTTGCTTGTTGCTTTTGTCCCACAAACCTCCCCACTGCAAGAGTCAGGTAGCGTAGGTGGGGCTGTCTCCAAAGAGTCGTCAAGAAAGCACGGAAGGGTTCCGCAGCTTTGCGAATTGCGAATCGCAAACGAACCTCGAACCAGGCCCGCCGTTGCTGTTGTTTCTCCCTAGAGGGGAGAGTGGGCGCAACAATAGCTGAAGCAGGAAAGGCCTCGATGACTGTTGGATACAATCAGCCTCAGACTGTTGAGAATATCTCGGGTGCCCTGCGAAACCAAAACAGTCAAGGGGGTTGTTTTGGTCGAATCAATCTCGGTGGAGAGCGGTGGAGAGGGAGATTCATGTGAGGCTGAGAATTAAAGATTGGCCCAGCGATCATCATCGTCGGCCATCGTGATCTTTGGTCGCAATCATCAACAGCAGCATCCGCTGATGCAAGCACTTCACACTGCAGCTGCATCAAAGACTTTGGCACGGGACGAACCGTTCGGTATCTGCCCTGTCGTCTAGTTTGTCACGTTCACGACTCACGATTGATCTCTTGTTGATCACCGTCTTGTGGTGTGGTCGTCTTGCTCTTCAAAGGTCCCGACGGACGTCGTTTGCCAAACTCTCCTCGAGACCATCCCGTCATCTCGTGGCATCACGCCTTACCGCATTCAATCTTTTGCAAGACCTTTCTCTGTATTCAGTATGGTCTTGAACCTTACTCCAAACCTTGCCCTGGGCCGTACCATCTGACTCGCACGTTTGGCAGGAGAACAGGGTGCACCTTTTTTTTTAAGGTTCATTTATCAGATCACCGAAGGATTTCGACTCCGCTTGCACTTTCTTGGCCATGAGCTGGACGGCCGTTGGACGATGTAGGGCAGACTGTTGTTGTAAAGACGACATATGGCATGACATGGCTGATCTGCGTGCTTGTCCGGACAAAGTATATTCCCATCGAATACCCAAGTCTCGTGCCATGGGCGAACTACTTACCGCACCGATGAAGTCCTATTCGGTTGAGTGCCCTACACGGAGGAGTGGGATGATGCGGCGAAAAGCATAAGAGATTGCACCTATTGCTTACATATACCTCACGAGCCCACGACGTCAAAGAATCCAAACCTTATACATGGACTGCTTACGAAAGCCTTAACCATGATTTCGCTCCCCGAGTAGAACTGTAAACAGACTTGACTGGAGTTGATCGCACACAGTCCAGACACTTGACGCAGTACAATCTCGATTTGTGGAGATGCCCGTGTCGAGTCATTAACTGGAGCCGAGATTCTCTGGTTCAATTCCACCCGTCCCTATTGGTCGGTTTGCTCTAAATCGATATCAACAGGCGAAGAATGCCCAGCGATCCGTCGATGGAAGTACGGCTTCCTAAACATCTCGCTATGCGGCCATGGCATGATGGCGCCACTGCAGAGATAGCAAAGTAGAGTGTGATACACGAAAAGTCTATAGCCGACCGTCTGTCACACCTTGTGATGCCTATTTTCTCCGAAGAAATGTTTATTGCTCCTTGGGGCCCATACCTATAACATCTGACACGATGGGCGTTGGTCAGCGCAACGGCCTCAGGTCGTACTTCCACTTGGCATGAACTCTACTCTACTGTCGGGTCAAGCACACGTAACTGGTCAGGGTCGCTTGCTTTCGCCTTGCTCACGGCCCAGTTCGGGCGTGCCACTCGGATATAAAGGAATGCAGGGTCAATAGCGAAGATCTTCGATATCATGGATAGGATCAATGATTTGTGATGGTGGTTCCCTAACTACAGTATACACAGCTAATCGAATTTATCCATCTACAAGACTACAGGCTCCTTGTGATAGGCTTTCATCTAGTGGCTCAAGACGGCTCCACTCTCATTTCTTCCCCAGTGATGGTGAAGATGTGCCTGTGGACTTTGAGACAATTCTGATCTTCTTTCCGTTGCCTTTGTCGAAGATCGAACGGTGCATTGGTGGTGGTGGTGCGCGCGCTGATTCTTCCTCGACCATCCGGAGTGCTTCTAGCTTTGCCCTTCTGTTCTCCTCTTCAAAAGTGGGTTGCTCATCAGGGATTTCATCGTCAAAGTCTGAAGCGTCATCGTCATCGTAACCGGCTGCACCGTCCAGCTGAGGCAGCTCTTTCGGAGGAACGGGCGGTACCACTCGTGCGCGTGCTGCAGGTCCAGGTCTTGGTCGCACTACTGGCATCTTGCCCTCCATTCTACTCCTGGAGTCCTTGTAATTCTCGGGTAGTTCGTCAGGAAGATCTCCATCATCGATGTGTTTCTTCTGAATGTAGGACGAGATCCTGCGCTTTCCATTCTCCTGTCGACGGCCTCTGTACCCACCATCATCGCTCTCCCCCGAGTTGAAGTCTGATTCCACGTCGACTTCTTCGTAGTCTGCGTTGGTAGTGCGTTTACGTCTGTCTGTTCGTTCGCTTCGCATGCTGAAATCCTCATCACGCTCAACCCTGATTTTCATCTTGCTGGGATGCAGTGGCGCCTTTTTCTTGGCCTTCTCCTTGGGAGCAATGTCCGATCTCACGAGGACGTTCTCTGGAGGCACTTCTTGATCAACTTCAGGGGTTTCCGAAACTGGTTGGAAAGCCTTCGCAGCTTCTTGTGCAAGCAATTGTGCAAGACGCGGTCCAGAAATGGGAAGCCTGACAACACGTTTCTTGCCGCGCAAAGCAGCTTGTGCGGCGATGAATCTTCCAGCCTTTTTAGCCTCATCCAGGGCCTTTCGCTCTTTCTCCTTTTCGAACTGTTTAGTGGCCTCATTTCTGGGTTTGTTGAACGTAGAAGTAGGATCTTCTGAGACCCGACGCCTCTTTGTTCGAGATCCTTCCATGTTGATTTCATCGTCATCTTCGTACTCCTCTTGGATGCGTTTGTTACGACGTGTGGGCCCTGAGAGCAACGACGAAATAGGTAGATATCCTTCCTCCTCGTCTTCTTCACCACGTGGGTCGGGGTAAGCATAACTGTCCTCTTCGATATCCGGGTACATTGAAGCTTGTGGCGCAATAAACCCACTGGTGATAGCAGGAGCGTAGCCCTCTGGTGCATCACCTGAGACGTGACCATTTCCTTGCGAATGGGACGAGGTACTCGGTCTGGCGCCCTTGAGCATCGCCTCCGGCGGTGGCAAGAGAGATGCTCTGGCCTTCCCTTTCGATCGAGAGTTTTGCGTAGTGTTGTCCATGAGCTGAGGATCAATCATAGAGTCATCTGGCGAGTAATCGAAGCGAACGTGACTTTGGTCCATGTCAGGCTCTTCTTCGTCGTCTTCGTCCATGGGGTCTGCCTCTTTCGCCTTTTTGGCTTCTTCACGAGCTCTCCTAATGCGGACGCTCTCTTGAACATCCTCATCATCGTCTCTCAACCAAGTGAGGTTGGAAACCGAAAAGTCTACAAGACATTCAACACTTCTGGCATCAGCCACTCTCTTGGTATCATGGCCCAAAAGAGTACCTTTAGGCTCATAGGGGTGCTGCTTGGGGTCCTTTCTGCAAGCTCCTGCAAAACACGCCTCCTGACAATGCGGGCACGACCAGTTAGGGTCTTGCATAATGGTAAGCGGCATGAGGTCGGCGCCTCTGAACAGAGAACCGTAGCACCACCATTTGTCGCAAGTGGTGCACTTCGCAGACTTCCAATTGGGATGTCTCTTGCAGCACACATGGCATGGACTGTGCGTCTTGTACCATGCTTTGGGCTTCTTCTTGACTGTCTTCTTGACGCGACCTTCATCGTCGACAATGATATCTTCCTCACTCTGCTCATCCTCCTGCTTCGGCTTGGCAATGTCGGTGAAGGGGCGACGCTTGAGCTGTTCTCTACACACCTCGGCGAGTGTCTTGTGAGGGAGGCTCCTTCGAGCTTCCACTAGCGTTGTGGGAACCTTTGCTGCATTACCGCCGTCTAGATCAATAAGGTGTTTTCTCCAGGAGTCGTATTTGCCACTAAGCTCTCTCCATTTGAACTGCTCGGTCCACTTAAGGTTCGAGATACACCCGCAAGACCTACCCATTGCGTAGCAATCCATGCATACATCGTAGGGCTCCTCCTCCTCATGACCAAGTTGGTCCTTGCAATTTGAGCACGTCAAGAAGCGGTTGAAGATGTTGCATCGGCAATACGCGCATGTGACGTTGCTGTCAAAAGGCAGAAATTCACACTTTTCTTGAGGGCCGTCTGGATTGAACATTTCCGAGACAAGAACGTCCAGGAACAATCCGAGGAGACGTCTGAAATCCTTGACGAGATGCTTGATTTTGGGACTGCCCATCAATTGACGAGCAGAATCAGCGGGAAGCTTATCAGACTGAGATCTGGCCAATGCGAGTCTGTTAGAGTATAGCATCAGCGTGTAGTATATGATGGCCTTGGTCTTGTATTGTTCATCTCGACAGACGATCTTTGCTTTTGGAAGGGCTTCATGGATAGCCATGTCCAAGGTTTCGATGGTAGTCCTGTTCCACGCGACTTTCATTGTTCGCGTGCCTCTGTTCCAGACCTGATGAGGGGCGAGCGGGGGGATTAAGATAAAGTCGCCTGGTCGTTGTTCGACAACATAGACGTTGAACGGGGCTCTTTTCCAGGCCGAAATTTGAGCAAAGTGGTTCTCGACCTCGATGTCGTGACCAAGGGTTGACAGCCAATATTCGGAGACGAGGTTGCGATCCTTGGATTCGGTCATGAACCAGACAGAGGAACCAGGTCTTTCTGGCTTGCCATCCTCGCCGACTTCTTTTGAGGCCTCCACCATGATGTTGTGTCCCATGGTCGCACACATCTCCCTGTGCGAAGGAGTGTATGTACCTTCGTGACCAATGTAGCACATGAGATTCTCGGCGCGCATCTCTGGGGGAAGAGAGCTCATCAAGTCGCCGGCTCTCGCAATTCCGCGGGCGGGACGTCTGCCAGGACCGAGAGTGTAGGGGTTGGCGCCGGGGCCGCCGATATCTCCGGTGCTCTCATTGAGGTAGAAGAGGAAGGGCGGGATGTGGTCTTGAAGCTTGTCGTGCCAAACTTGGGGGCAGTCAATGTCCTTGAGGTAGATTCTTTGACGAGACTTGTCCTTGTAGTTGCGAGCGTTTTCGAAGAACTGATTGCTCAGCTTGTTCATGTTTCTAAGATAATGGCCGATGGTGAGGGGTAGTGACTCTTTCGTGGACAAGTTCTTCGATTGCTCAACTGTGACGCGCGTTAGTTGAAACTCATCAGGGCAATAGGGAAGACAGCGACACGACGTACTCTTGGAGCCGACGTTGTCGTTCAGCCATTTCGAAGAAAAGGTCCATGGGTCCAGGCGGTTCTCGAAGCCGTCGACGACGAGGGGCTTGCCGCCGGCGATGACATGCAGGAGTACAAGCTTCTCGAAGGCGGCTACGCCTTGCTCATCGATCTGGTCGACCGAGATGCGATCGACGAAGGAAAAGTTGGGTGTTGACTCTATCAGGCCGTTGATGTCGAAGTCGGGCGCAATCGGCTCGAAGGCTGCGCGAGGTCGTTGTGCCGGCATTCTGAGTTTGGCTTTCACGTGTTGCACACACTGCGAGATACTAAGGATGACATGCGCGATGCTCGACCAAGGACAAGGCGCGTCGAGAGCAGTGAAGAGTTCCCGGCGCGGTCGACAAGAGAGCGGAACTTTGGAGAGTGCTTGTCGCAACGGAAGCTGCGACTTGACACGACCGGGCGGACGCGTCGTCGGGGCAATTCGAGCCGACCGCCGCTCCTCGAGGCACGGTCCACGAGTCTATTCGCGAATGTCCATGATTGACATTTCCGTTTCCACTTCTTCTTGATTGCTGGTATACCATTTCTTTTCGTCATCGCTTTTCGGCGTCTGCTGTTTTGTCTCGCTCCTTGGAACGAATCTCAGCCTCCTTCAGTAGGTGCCATCACTCTCTGCACTTCATCTTTGAGTCGACATGTTGAGCTAGGTCTTCAGTTTTCCTTGCCTTTTTACTGCTCTCCAAATCATGTTGTGTTCTCGGATATCGTCCTCGATGGGCCTCAGACGTCTTGTCAACCCTTCAATTCTTTCCAAAACAACTTCTGTATCCCATATTCGCCGTTCTGGTCTCACGCCATCAAGGCATTGGAACTTTGTCAACTTGAACACACGAAATGTCACTTCCAGCTCAAGTTTACCGTCTGCGAGTACGCCACTACCGCCAAAGTCCACCGACCACGGTGCATCTGTACTTCAGCATGAAGCTGGTCTAGATCCAAATCCATCTCCTGTGCGCTACGAGCCTCCAAAGTCTGGCTTTCTCTCCTATCTGCCTGCTTCGTTCGTACCATACGCCGAACTGATCCGGATCGACAAACCAGTAGGCACCTACTATTTGCTCTTCCCGTGTATCTTCAGTACGCTTCTAGCTGCACCGCTAGCTTCTCCGATCACGGCGCCCTCGACAGTCTTGGCCACTTCTGCTCTCTTCGCTACAGGTGCACTAGTCATGCGTGGTGCAGGATGCACCATCAATGACCTTTGGGATCGAAACTTGGATCCCAAAGTCGCTCGAACCCGTCTGAGACCTATCGCACGTGGCGCTGTCTCTCCGGAAGCTGCTATTATCTACACTGGCTGCCAATTGCTGACCGGCTTGGCTGTGCTCTTGCAGTTTCCTTTTGAGTGCTTCTTCTACGCAACGCCTTCTTTGCTGCTGGTATCGACGTACCCTCTCGCAAAACGTGTCACCAATTACCCCCAAGCTGTTCTTGGTCTAACCTTCTCTTGGGGGGCCATCATGGGCTTTCCTGCTTTGGGCGTTGACCTTCTGTCGAATCCAGAAGCACTCACTGCTGCAGCCTGCTTGTATGCCTCTAATATTGCATGGACCATTCTCTATGACATGATCTACGCACACCAAGACATCAAGGACGATGCAAAGGCAGGAATCAAATCCATCGCTCTCCGTCATGAGAAGAACACGAAGGCAGTGTTGAGTGGTCTTGCCATTGTTCACACTACGTTGCTGGCCGCTGCTGGGGCTGCGATTGGAGCTGGTCCTATCTTCTACATTGGTACTTGTGGTGGTGCTCTGCTCACTACTGCAAACATGATCTGGAGAGTGCGTTTGAGCAGCGTGAAGAACTGCTGGTGGTGGTTCAGGAGCGGATGCTGGATGACTGGCGGCGCAATCACTCTGGGCCTCACAGGAGAATATCTTGCTCATTACCTCGGATGGTACGAAGATGAGCCTTGACGGACACCTGGCGATGATCAACATGTGTATAGTGTAAGATAGCTGTTTCGAAAAGTTGTTGCAGTTCTGGCTTGCTTGCTCTACATGAAGTACACTTCTTCATGCTTCGAGATATTTCGACTGACACGCTTATACTTGGCATTTCTACAACATTGACTGGTGTTTCTTCCCATTGACACCAAAATTGTGTCAGTGTATCTCCCGCAGAGACGCAGGAAGTGGCGGGGGGCTTGCCGTGCCGATCATCTGTACACAATCGAAAGCCGCACATTGTGGCTTCCACATCTCGTCCTTCTTCTCCCATATGCATGTGAAACCATCAGTCGCACGACATAATGCGGCACGGATCTCAGCCTCATGTGGAAGGGTTAGGAACCGTGGGCCCGAATACTACGAAGACGCTGCTCGTCCATCTCCAGGGTTGTATGCAACGAGCATCGCAAATCACTTATGTGCCTGATTGACGAAATTATCGCTGAAGCTCATCTACCTACGGATATATTTTCAAGGGTCGCACAGCATGGTGAACTGTTTCCTTGCGTTCAGGACTTGCTGTCGCGGACGCACCTTCCATGCGCAATCACGCTCTCGACCCTGCCAATTGGCTCGCCAAACTGCAGTCGCTGAAGCCATCATGCGCCGTGCCGGCCAATAGTGGTGTGAACACCTTTTTAAAGGATTCAGAATTTCGCAGTGGTCGACATCATCCCTACATGTTTATTTTGCATTGTCTTTTGCACGACTCTCTACTCGGCACATATCGAATCGTCGCGCAAACATACAGTTTCTCGCACTATCAACCACAACAGCTGCTGCCATCGCTGGATACCTTCGTTCAAGCCGGAAAGAAGGACATTCAGCCTCAAGCTTGACTGTTGTCGCAATATCTACCGTCAGATTTATTGAGCCTTTTATTCCACTAGACCTGCAGGATTGAGAAGTCGACAAGATCCCTCGTCCCTGGGCAATCGCAATTGAACAAGCTCAATACCTACATTATACCACTCCGACTCTGAGAAGAGAACCCAGCGCCTGGACACAGTCTTGACTGGTAACACCTCTATCATTGCGTAAATTCAAACCCATGTCGCCAGAGACTACCGGCCTTGCTCGACCTTTACATCCAGATGTCGCTGTCGCGATTTGCGACATCATACAAAAGAGCACCTGCGGCCAATGCTCTTGTTGTTGATGCCGATAGACACTATGCAACAGGCGATACGGTACCATGGCATTTCATCCCTAGCATCATTGTCGCATCATTCTTTGCCAGTCTCAGTGGTACCCTGTTGACCGTTGAGTTGCTCCAGAGAAAGCGTTTGGGCAAGTCACTCATGAGCAGGTATGCGTGATCCTGCATTTCTGGATTTTGCGATGCTGACGCTTCATCAGAGTACATCTTTTTGCTTGCTCGGTAAGTATGGGCCTCATCGGCATCTGGTGTATGCACTTCATCGGGAATCGGTCAATCTCCTTGGGAAATGGCGAGAGTCGGCTACAACTTGTCTATAATCCTGGATATACTGGTCTCTCATGTGTATTGCCAGTACTTGGTCTGACTGTGGCCTTCCAAATTGCAGAGATCAGCATCAACTCATTTGTCTTCCGAAGACTTCTTGATACCGCCTGTGGACTTATGGCTGGATTGTCCATTGTCTCCATGCATTATGTTGGGAATCTTGGTGCCTCGAATTATACTCTAACATACCCCAAGCGCTATCTTGTTGCCGCTTGCATCATCGCAGTCGGAGATTCGACCATCGCTCTTGCGCTGTTCTTTCACCTGAAAGAAAGGTGGATCAACGTTCTATGGAAGCGATTTCTCTGTGCACTTTTACTTGCTGTCGGAGTATGTGGCATGCACTTCACAGCATCGATTGGCTGCCGATACGAGCTCAAGCGCGTACCTTCGGAGGAAGCGCCCAATGCGAGGAACATACCGGTCATTGTGGCAGCCACCATGGTAAGTCTTATCTTACGCAAGTCTCAGATACGTTAATTGATTTAGTTACAGTGTTTCGTAGCAGCGGTATCTTGTCTCATGATCCTGTTCTACGTTCAATACCGCAATACGATACTTGCGAACAGAGCACAGCATATGATGCTGGCATGGTACATATATGCTTGGTGTATTCAAGATGTGTTTTGACTGACTATGTGCAGCGCCTACTTCGATGAACACGGTAATATCATGGTCACGAATGAAGGAACTCTGCCTTCGCAAAGGATTGCTAAGCGATTTGTGATTCAGGTAGGCAGGTTTTGGTACAATGGCTCTGAGATAAAGGTTAACATCTTGAGCAGAAATTCGACGACCATTTTGGCATTCACCATCCCGTCTTCTTCTGGATTTGGAAAGTGTCCAATGACTGGGCCAGTGTCATGGATCTAATCCCTAGGATGCGTGCTCACCTACATAGAACATCTGTCTACTCTGGACAAAACACAGCAACATCGAGCAGGAGTAGCATTTACGACGAAGAGAGCTACCACGATTCGACCATCTTGTTCAGAGAAGGTTATTGTGTGGCAGCAGCAGATCTCGCAGAACAGCTTCAAAAGCCGCTGGACCAGATTGGTCCTCTCTACGATCAGGTGTTGGGTACGGGTCTTCTCACGGCCTATCAAAATGGCATCAGGACCCTAGATAACGGCGGTAGCCAACAATCCGCGATTTTTGAAAAGGGCCAGCTTTTATTCTATGCTCGAAGGCTGACTTGTTTGGAAATGGATCACTACATTGCAGCTGGTTCCAGGTTTGCTCCATTCAATCGCGTTGAGAGTGTGATTGCAAACACGATGCAAATCCCTGTCGGTCTCCTTGCGATACAGATGCAGCGTGTGCAGGATTATGCATACAGAGTCAGTGTACCTTCTCCACCAAAACAAGGTACCTACTTCGTCTGCTTTGCTGCTCTTGCTCGGATTCGCGATAGTTTCCGAGTTCTCGTACCACTCGATCGCCAGGATGATTTACCAGACGTCCAGGTGTCGCCACATAATTTGAACCCGGGTCAGTTGGATTATCTCAAGCGCTATACTGGTTGGACGGCTGAAAGGGTTATCCGTGACCTCAGGCTGAAAGAACAGAATTGGGATGTGCTTGAAGACGGCGAAGAAAAGGCGTTCATCATCATGCTTCGAACCGCACTCGCATCATTAACGACCAAACTTGGGGAACGATGGCTCATGGACCTCGTTTTTTGTGCAGAGCCAATCATGCTTCGCTATGGAGCTACCAAGGCACAAAGAGATGGCATGACGATGGTATTTGGCTTCACCAGACTGGTGGACATTCACCAGCCAGCTCGCAAACTCCCCGCTGGTCTTACGCTCGCCAACTGGGATCTTGTGAGAATGCGACAACACTACTATCCAGGGTGTAACGATCACGGCCGGATCCGAAGAGAGATCCACGCTGAGTTTGGACCTCTACTCACCAAACACGAAGCGGTTGCTCGATCAGAAGACCGACGTGTCAAATCTCGTAAGATTAGTAGAACACGATCAGCACTTTCAGAGGACAGTGATGTACTGAAACCGGACTCATGGCTGGAAGGCGGACACTTGGAGGCAAGACGAGGCTCCATTGACTCAATCATCGAGCATTCTCAGCCGTGGGGCGGAATCCTTGCGACCACGAACACAGTGATCGAAGGAAGGTCCAAGTCAGGCATCGAGTTGCGCAACTTGACACCTCAGGTTACGGCAGGAGCTTCGGCAACTTTGAAGACGAAGGAGCCCGAGACCTATGTGGATTGTCTCTATGAGCAGGCGAAGAGTCACGCATGCCGTTCCATGTGTTGATGGAGATGAATGGTCGGTGTGCCTTTTGGATCTGACTCCTGAGTTGATTATGTATTCTTATGTCTGTAGCTTGTACCTCCTGCGACTCCAATCTTCTCCTGCTCAAGCATGTGCAGCTATTTGACCTCCCTCGATGTACAATTGTGAAAGTAGTGGCTACCTATCTGAACAGGGTGACCCCAAATGCCAACATTTCCGAGTCAACATATGAATTGCAGTGTTTGGGATA
>ERZ794946.435-NODE-435-length-17051-cov-3.563897_pt1 | contig 17051 bp, 11 predicted proteins | sample MGYA00433072_ERZ794946 | MGnify/ENA primary metagenome ERZ794946 (study PRJEB30137, sample SAMN04331413) | food metagenome | isolation source: Y3 must sample point D1 replicate A | place: Australia: South Australia | collected 2014 ...
TCTATTCTGCTTCAACTGACAGAACCATCAAGACTTGGAATGCTGCGGCACAAAGATCTTCTGAAACGACTGAAACCCATGAACTGCCCTTCCGTACAGTGGCATCCTCCCTGAATGGCCTTGTGGTTGCCTCCGCAGGAACAGATTTCGTAGTCAGGTTATGGTACCCTAGGACTGGAGAGTCTCTGTTCGCGCTAGTAAACCACTGTAGCTGGACAGGTGCAGTTGCGTTCACCCCAGACAGTCGACTGCTGCTATCTGTATCGTGTGACCACAGTATCAGGCTGTGGAGCACAGATACCAGCCGAGAACGTAGCGCATTGCAAGGTGATACTGATCAGGTCATGACAGCTGTGTCATCGCCAGACGGCAAGCTTATAGCTTCTGGCTTGCAAGACTATAATATAGTCTTGTGGGATACCGAGGAAGAAAAGATATCTGCTACTCTACAGGGTCACAAGACATGCGTGAGAACCGTGGCTTTCTCACCAGACGGCAAGTTCGTCGCTTACGGGTTCGACGACAACATAATCAGACTGTGGAATATACAATCAGGACGTACATGTCGCATATATCATGGTCATTCGTACTGCGTCACTTCAGTCGGTTTCCTGAAAGATGGTGACTTGATTGTGTCCGCATCGATGGACAGGACTATTAGGATCTGGAGTTGTACTGAAGGCACTCAACTTGCCATTTACGTTACCTGCGGATTTGAGCAACAAGTCTCCACCTCAGGAGATGGTAAATGACTCCAAACAGATAGAGGCACAGTTATCCTTCTTTACAAAGACCTGGTCTTATGTGGTATTCCATCGACTTCCTTCTCCCCACTCCATCTAGACGCCGGATGGGTCACCTGGAACTGGAAGAGACTATTATGGCTTCCTTCCGAGTACCGCACAGGTAGTTCTGCTACGTACAACAATATTCTCGCGGTCGGTCATCTATCAGGGCACGTCGCCTTTATGACTTTTGAGCGGTTCTTTTTCCCCTAAGACTGTCAACTGAGTCCTGTAGCAGATTTCTCTTCAAGTCTAGGACACTCAGCAGCTCGGTGGATACCAATTGTGCAGTCTGTAGCGTCTCGCTTTGAGTTGTGCCCTCCACTTCGGTAGAAGATGTTCTGAGCAAGACAATAGCCGTCTTCCACCCAGATGGCGGTTGCGATCGAATTATGTTGGCAACAGGACTGCTGACGACTGCATGTCTGCAACACCATGATCAGCGTCGGTCGCTTACTAGCCCCGTAAGCCCTGTCGTTAACGACTGTGCGTTTGATAGTAGCAAGATGGCATCCCTTCCATAACATCGATCAAGTATCCTCGTCGTTAAAGTTCACTTGCACTCGCCTGCACAAACTCCTCTAGAGTCAGTGATTGGTCCTCAATTCTAGCCCAACCATAAAACTTTCGCCGAACAATAGATGAAATATAATCACAAGAGTAAGGTCGAAACTGTCTGCGCGAGACAACATCCCAAGAAGGAAGGCGTTGTGATGCGTTTGACGATGAATAAAGGATTACCGAAGGGTAGACAACTTGCAAGACCGAGCGACGAGGGAAGCAGAGCTACTTTCTCAAGCTCAAGTTCACAATTCCATGTGAATTTCCTCGAATCGCGCGAATCGTGGATATTCGATGTCAGTCGATCATCATCTACTGTTTCACTGTAAGCATGGCACCCGCACGCATATTAAGACTTGTAGTTTGATAACTGACACTTGCTGCTGAACAGCGACTTTACCATCAAGATCCTGTTCCAGCCCTATCCCTGTTGTATGTCAATGCTCTACTTCAATCTCTGATGGTTGCTCGTACATTCACTGCCAACGATGTCTATCGATTGGTACGCCTCGGAAAGTCAAATGTAAGGATCATAAGGAGAAGCCACACTCTTATGGACGTTTTCGCGTGTCTGTTGTCCAAGGAGAAGTCTTCTGATGATCGTGGGTATAAAGGAGGATTTCAGGTGATCGCGAATGTCTCCAACGTCCAACGAAGCACTGATTGTCGTTCTCTGTATCCATTACCATCACCATCATCCATCTTCAGCGGGAATAATGCGCCGATAAGAAAGCCAGGTAGGCGAGAGGCTCTGCAACGTATTTGGCAATGATATACCACTTGTTCAGTTTTACACTAATAACAAAAATGCTCGAAGATAATATCTTGCGTCTTATAGGAATGTCAAATAACTACGTATAGGAGTCATATGCTCTGAAAGAGTTTCCAGATCGATACTGCCAGCTACCACGCGAAGCTCTACGACTAAGGATTGATCCGCAGTATAGCGCAGGCCTTCTTGGCGGCTTCGTGCTGGGCGAGCTTCTTTGTCTTGTCACACCGTTGCCTGGGTGCCATGGAAGGTTAGCGTTGCCATGAACCCTGTCTGACCTGACCTGTCTGATCTGATGGTGTAACGAGGCAATCTGTCTACCTGATCGCCGAATTCCTTCAAAGCTATACTGTATCTCGAGATATCTTGATCTTCAGCTGCAGCATGCCCATCCTGACGCGTGGCCTCACTGTGATCGACTTGCGACCTTCTCGCTCTTTCTTGCATCGGATCGTGGTTACGGAGATCTTCTTCTGGGCCAAGCTCTGGAGGGTTACATCTGGCTCGAATCGTGTCCAGCATAATCTTTTTCTTTGAATCTGAGCCTGTCCGCAAGGTTGTGCCAATAGCTGTAAGTGCTTTCAGGACGTCTGAGAAAGCTGGCTCTTGTGAAACGCTGACTTCCCTAGCTATACCGTGATCCTGCCAGGCGAGGCAGCATTCAGCGTACGGGAAGTCTCTCATCTGGGCGTCTAGTCTCACCTATCGAAAGTCAGGTACATATCTCAGCATGGATGTAGCCAACAAACATACATTGAAGCTCGCGAATGATTCTTGCGCAGCAGAAGATTGAAGGAGTTTCTGAGCGATGTTGATCTCCAGGTATCTCTTTCCGAACCAGTAATCTATGGAATCGTTTTGCTCAGGGCGGTCAGATGGTGTGACACTCTCTCGATCAGATTCAGTAACGCTGAAGCCGTCATTCATGCTCCTGGTGGAGGGTGTTCGTTCAAGTCTGATGAAGTCGGAGCTGGAAGGCATCTCGAGTGAATGGCGTAGGAACTGGGGTTGATATCGACAGTCAGCGTACGAGACGTCAGATATTTATGTTCATTTTCAAAACTCCCCCACGCTGTCCTGAATCTGTTACTACGGTGGTCTTTCCAGGTTGCTTGATGCGTTGGTTGTACCTCGTCATATCGTAGCATGAACATCCAAGCCCAACGAGCTTTTGTGTCAGAGTGAACGATATTGTTGGTCGTATGGCGTCAGCAAACATCATCGGACATACTGGACATCCTGTCGAGTCGATGCGGGCTTCGCATGCAATACTTTACCTACAATGATGATTGGGCAAGTAATGCACAGGCTTGTCATCAATTGGAGATAAGATGAGAAAAGTGAATCAGATCCGTCCTGCTATATGCAAACATCTGCAGCAGACCAGGAGGAGAGTTTCGTCGAACGCATGAGGCTACTTGCTACGTATCTTATTGCCGAGCCTGCAGCGTATTTATTTGCCTGACGGACTTTTAGCGTCCTCAAAGGATTCAGACCCGATGCAATGGTTGGTTGGCACGTTGGTGATTAGATAGAAAGAATGTGATCTGTCCGCTGTGACGTCATGCATGTTCATGAGCCTCGCCAGCAGAAGCTCGAATGAAGCGCGAGTGATTCTCCGAATAAGACGCAGAGTTCTACGTTCGTTGTTCAAGAAGTTTAGACCCTCTTGCATATATGATTTGGGCGGGAGATTCAAGATGTGAAAGATCTGAAAGTTGTCGAACATTTTGATATGGCAAGTTGTACTGTTTCAGTTTACGTCTGATGCCTGATGGATAGTGGGGGCCAGCCAGTAACGATGCAGCTAGCAAAATTTGTTTAGGCTGCAATGCAAGTACCTACCCAAGCGTCAACAACGAAGACCTAACACGTCACGCTTATGCATACATAATGGATCATGCTGGAGGTCCCCTACAGCGATACCTCTTCATGCCACCATCCGTAATCTGATGCCATCTGCCTAGTTCGAAGGCCTATTCTTTTTCCGTAGTCCCAGCGTTGGCCCCGACCTTCATATGATCAAAAGCCCGGCAGATCCGCTTCCAAAAGTTAGGAGCAGTGCAGGCATCAGTCTATATCCTCAAAAGATTTTCATGGAGTCTCATGCAGGTTTGCGCATCATGTAGGATTATATTGGGGCTTAGGCGCATTATATACAGTACACCCCTCCTAGTCTGATCTATCAAGCCGCTCCAGTGAAAGTTCGCGTGCAGCTCCGACGTTGTCGCTTGCAGCCTCGCATAGATATACAGAACAACGCTTGCGAGGCGGTGTGATTGCTCTTGATGGAACTCCAAGATTCCCTTTGCAATATGAATAATCTTTCTGATCTCCCAACCTTTCAGTCTCTGCCTCTGTCTCATGATATTGGATTTCACGCCGAGGGTAATTTATGCAAGAGCTATGGATGCTGAAGTTTCCACGATAGTTGTCAACATACAGGACGCCCTGACCGGGAACGTCGTCCAGGTAAGATCTTGCAATCAGTCTCTTTTGCTTTACTCAAAGATGTCTTAGGATGCTAGGCTACTTAATGATGTCTTGAGACAGATCAGTAATATCCAAAGTCAAAGACCTGAGATGAACAACCATTTTTCATACCGGATCGAGAAAAAAGGAGATCGAGATAGTAGAAGACGCACAAAATCGTTGGAAGTCGGGATACTCGATGAAGAAACGAAAATGTTGTTGCAAACAAGGCATCAGGAGTGGATGAACGACCCGAGTGTCTTCTGGTTACAAGCCGAAACCTATCATGCGTCACAATTACCACCAATCGCTCAGTTTGCAAGTTACTACCTTCAAGCGCAGCGTGCAGACGTTTAGTCGCACATTGCTGAGAGGCTTTCTTGTGTCGCCCTGGTCGAATACTGTGAAACTTTGGGATGCATAGATGTTGACACGGCAGCCGGAGCACTCTTTTCATCGAACGCGATTCAGAACATCGCTCAAGCATCGAAGAACATCAACCGCATGATAGAACAGGGAAGAAGATATCGGTTCCTAGAGCGCACTGGCGGGAGAGGCATATTGTTAGTATTGGGAAGACGCATCTCAAAATCCTAGTGAGTCGAGATCTTCTGTCGGAACGGATCTGTTCTGACTCAACTCTTGTTAGCTGGACGAAGCTTTCGCGTAAGCGAGGACCAGACTTTGCACGTATGAGGAATCTGCTACAGGAGCCGGGACTCCAAGCCATTAGACAGCAGCTCGAACCATTGAGAGATGCGTTGGTCAACTGGCTTCTACAACAAGCTATTCGTCAAGATCACGAAGAGGCTATGGGACTATATGACGGCCTAGCGGTGGATCCACAGTCTCTGGTCTCACCCGCTTACCATGACCGTTCGCTTCAGATCTGTTCGCCAAGTGCGCTCGTACCGGCTGAATATGCACAGAGAGATTACGGAGTCCTTCCCGAAGCCACGTCTTGGGCTACCTGGCCCCCAGGATTGCCGCGCTTGTCTTATTGAGAAGACCTAGAGATAGACTCAATACACATCAGTCTTGTTGTCGTTTACATTCTTTTGATCTTTTCGAATTGATCACCGGATCGTACTGTGGAAACGTTGAACAGATACTTCCATGGTATGCCTGCTGCCAAGCGCGCGCTTCTCAAGAATTTCAACTTCTCTCATGTTTGTCTTCCGAGGTCATAATACTGAATGGCTTGCTTGTCGTACCTTTTTTCTTTCGCCTGAAATAGAATAGATAGAAGCTAGGGAGAACGAAGTCAGAGTTGTCTCAATCTGACTCCGCCATGATGTCGTACGATATTCACATCCTCAAAACTGCATCAAGTGATACTTGCTGCTACCTAGATATAGATTCTTGCAGAAAAACTTGAGACAGAGCCTCGGGTGGAAAGGACAAAGATGTGTGGTGGTAGGGATCTTCGATGCTTGTCAACATCTCGATCTTGGAGATCATGGAAGCATCTGTGATTTTTCTCTTTGATCACACACCTATAGAGATGGAGTCTGCAACCACTTGCTATGTTTTGTCTAGATAAGCTGTGACAAACGTCTTCAAACACTCTCTCGTGGTATCCACGAGCACGGCGATATTCATCCATTGGCCACCCATCTCGACTATTTTACTCAGCTCACTGTATGCAAGAGAAATCATGTCCAACTCAGTTCCGCAAAGGCTACGTAGAGTGTGAACTCGACCGTCGCATTGTCACAACGAGCGCCAAATCTCTAAGATCGTGTCTGCACCATAATCTGCATATTCCGTGCGCCGAGTGCTGCCTGAAAAGCCACTCGTCGACTCCACTCGAGTTCTATGAAGCCGTTGGCCTGACAGAAGAGAGTGCTCTGCTTCGTGTTGCATCTTCTGGATCATGGCTTCCACGATCGCTCTCGTCGGCATGTTTCTGGCTGCATGCTCTGCCACGCTGTGAGCAGCAGGACACCAGTTGATCCAGATGTTACCATGACAAGGTCTACTGGAAAATGAGCGCACATGATTTTTCAGATAGAGATCACAGCAGAAACAGGAAGGCTTGCTGCAACCAATATAGCAATCTCCATCCCAGAACTGGAGCTCACGACGAAAGAAGTGATCAGCCATCAATACTTCTGCGTGGACCTTGGGCTGGAAAGGATGTTCTTTGCCCTTCTTGAATGCTTCATCAAGGTCAAGTTGTTGTTGTTTGAAGAGCGCCCTTGCTGAATCTAGCGCGTAATCACAATTTCGGGCGGAGAAGGTCTGCTCCACTGCAGAGGCGATCGTGAAGCTAGCAGGATTGAAATCAAACTTTGTGGCTGCGAAACAGTCAACGCAGCAGACAGCTGGGTTTTGTTTCAACTGTGGATTCTCCATTGCTTGTGCAAGCACAATCTTAGTTGACTTGTGCCAGGAACCAAGTCGACCTACCAAGTGCCGGGTGGCTTGCCATGCTTTGTGGGAACCATCAGGACGGGACTCACACCTGAGAGTCAGGTCATGAAACCATTGCGTAAAGCGGAACTGATAGAATGCAAGACACATTTGCTCCAGAGATCGGATCTGTAGCAGACTTCTGATATGGTTGGACAACTCTTTCGTGTGTAAGCTATACAATGTACAGCCCTGGAAGCACAACTAGTAAACTCACCAATATCATCGTCAATCGCGCGCATGGATTCGAGCTCTTTGAGCTTGCTCTCGAGTCTATTGCTGTAGTTCAGCACTCTTCGATAGCTGCGGTTAACACAATCTTTGGCCACAGCTGCCGCGACAGATTCGCGACTCGACGCAGAATGCTCATCGAGCCGACGCAAAGTTTTGAAGATGTTTTCAAGATGGATAACCCTCTGATCATTAGATTTGTCATTACAAGCAATCCAGATGATAGGACCGGTAGTAGATTCTGAAAGTGCGATGGAAGTGACGGTCTTCCCTCCCGGTTTCTCGGTGGAAGCAAACACGACTTTGTACATATGTAGACGTTGGTTGTACGTTATGCATCGATCCAATATTGCCGAAGCAAGTCTCAGACTTTATACAATCGTCTGGTGGGATCCCTTATGGCTCGCAACATTACGTACGCAATGAGTTTTATGTCGCGTCAGATATTTCCAGATTATGAGTTGCATTGTATAGTCTACTACGTGGCAGGGGTGGCAACAGCACAATTGAATACAGCACTGGATTGCTCACCTCTTCTACCGAAGCAACCATCTCCTCCCTACTTACGCAAGGTCGAGTCTCCTCACTGCTTTCGACAGCGTTAACCCCACTCGCAGCATCACTCAGAGACTCTGAAGAGAAGTTTGCTGGTAAAGCAACAGAGCTATGGCCTGGTGCTTCATGCTCTTGTCCGACGATCTTCCTCTTCTGACCGTCCTCTCGCATGGTGTGAAAGAACTCCATATTGAGCTGATGGACCATGGCTCTCAGCCTGTTGACTTCCCTATCCGACGGCAACACTGAATGAGGGAAGAAGTCAGGGCCTGTGTCATGATAATCTCCATTGAATGCGGCGGTGGTGATGCTTTGGAACTTCATAGTGTATCTTATCCACCACTGGAGTCAGTCACGGCCTTTGTCTAACGTCGAGAAGATTTTGACATACAGGTATAGAAAGTTCTTCGTGTTTCTAGCCACGGCGTGATCTAGACAAATGGCTGCGAGACAGCTGACGGCAAAGGGAAGACCTATCTGAGTGACGACGGTCACCGTGTGGTCTCCGTTGGTTATGGCGGTGGTAGTAGGAGTCGGTTCTATTGTTGCGGTCATTGTCTATATAGTTGGCCGTAGTAGGGTATGGATGAGACGAATCCATTTCGTGTGTAGCGATGCGTCACTTCACTTCTTGCTGACCTGGCTACTTTTGCTTAGTCTGGTCTGCACTCGGCGTAAAACGATGGCCTGAGTAGTCCTTGCTTGGACAGAGAAGACAGCACGGAAGATCAGTATGGCTTAGGAGTACTCTCAAGGCCTGGTAGCTCAAAACATAAGCCGGTCATTTCTGGACGGCTACCTACAAGTCTCAAGAAAAATTGTGGACTCAATCCCTTTATACACTCCTTGTCATTCTCGAATCTCAACAGGGTATGTTGATTCTTGAGTACAAAACAGTATCAGCAGATATGGATGATTGTCAACCAGATTTTGTGTAGTAGCCTTTGTAAAGATGGGTTGAATGGACTTGAAGATGACTTCTCCGTAGAAAGCGCACAAGCTGATAATAGATCCAGTCCAGATATAGTCCAGATCCAGTGCAGATTCACGATGAAGAGAGAGAGAGAGAAGATGTTAGATTGCGGAGCAGGGCCATGTAAGCACGAGCGTAATAACAAGCTTATAGCCGGCTATATCCGTGACGGCTGTCAGAGTGCGGGGAAGGCGCCGACGCCAAAACAGAAAGCCAAACGGAAAGGATGTAGTAGCACGGCTGGGAGCAATGCATTGATCCTATTGATAGCACAGTTGTGGGTCGAAGTCAGTAGGTGGTCGCGATTGGCGAGACGTGACTACGTGGTTAGCAACCGACTGTTGGTGACCACACGTCTGCAACGGCATGATCGGCGTCGGTCGCCGATCAGCCCCGTCGGCTACGTCGTTAGCGAAGATCCGTATGATAGTAACAAGATGGTATCCTCCCAGTATCCCGCCGTCAAAATCCACTTGCATCCTCCACCACAAGCGATGGAAGTGTATAACCATATGTGACTCGAGATGTCGCGGTCGAAGGGTTGGTTGCTCCGATGAAAGACCAATGACGACGTTAGATCCTTGGCTTTCGGCAAAACGTCGGATACTGCCCAAACGGCCGAGAGTCCAAATCTCCTAAGACCGTAGCAGAGTCCAAAGTTGCGTTGCATCAACCCCGAAGATTGTCTTGCATACATTGCCATAGAGTTACTGTTTGCGCCATATTTCGCTAGGGATCGGCTTGCTCAAGCTCGATCGAACAAGGGCGCTGAGTCGAGTTGGTAGCGCGTAGTGCGATAATGGAGCACCGCCATCATCGTGACCGGCATGTCGTGATGCAGGATGAGTACGCTGATGCACTCATCGACATGTGTGCTCTCGGTTGCATGGATATGCGAGGTGTTCGGATCATCTATCGAATCCTGCGCGAGATCTCATCTTGTCCTGCCATGGTAAAGACGAAGTCACTTGAAGCCAGATTGGAGCGAGTGAACAACCATATACGCGGATGCTACTGCAGGGCTCGGTTGGCTAGATAAGTTCGTGTTCGGCTTGTGTGGGACAACAAGCTTTCACCATAAGTACAGACTTTGCGACCGATGGAAGAGGTATGTCAACCGCGGAGGCATCGGTCCTAGTCCAGTACCGCGCAGGACACTCGCGGCTACAGAGCAATTTGTATCGGATGAAACTATTAGAGACAGCAGGGTGCAAGTGTGGAGCTACCAGAGAAACAATCACTCATGTAATCTACGAGTGCTCCCTCCTACAAAACGATCGCCAGGTCGCTATCGAGACAGTAGGACGCAGATGGAGAGATCTATCTTATGTACTCGGGGGGTGGAACCCTTGAGAAGATCGAAGAACTGGACAACCAGTAGATTCACCGGTGATGTGAAAGATTGCGACTTCAATTTCGTGAATAGATCCCTCTCTCTCTCTCTCTTGCGGTAATGACAGGTATAAGTGCATATACAATCCTTGAACATAAGAAAACAGAAAAGGAACGAACTACTCTCCCGCAGTGTCACTCACCCGAACACACGTCTTTACTGACTACTGGCGACTTAGGCGAACTTCTTCATTAGAAGAGTGGCAGCAGTGATGACGACGGGAAGCACACTGACAAGCTCACCTAGGCCAGCGTAGGCCGGTGGGATGCGGAAGTAGACGAAGGCGCCACTAGCCAGTAGGATGGCGAAGACATTGTACAGCGCGGCCCACAGGAAGTTGAATAGGATGCGGTGGAAGGCGGCCTTGGAAATGTCGAGGAGAATCGGCACGCCCTTTAGGTCGCCGAGCAGGATCACATCGGCGGTAGCGCGGGTGACGTCCGAGGAAGACTCGATCTGGACGCCGACGTGAGCCTCGGCCACGGCGACCGCATCATTTGTACCATCACCGCAGAACAAGACGGTTTTCCCAGCGTCCTTGAGGCGGCGGATGTAGTTCTGCTTGTCTTCTGGCTTCTGCCTGCTGGCAACATGCTCTAGCGGAATACCCAACTCCGACGCGACCGCCTCCACAGCGACAGTTCCATCACCGCTGACGACATGCACGCTGATTTGACGGGAGTGGAGCTCTTGCACGACGTATTGGGCCTCAGTTCGCACCGAAGTCTTGAGTCCAAAGACAGCTAGTAAGCCCGAATCGTCTGCAACGCAATACATGGCCAGGCCCTGAGAGGCGAGCCGGGAAACGTCCTCGACCTGATCGACCTGGAGCCAGTGAGGGTTTCCGCCTCGGATCGTCTTTCCGTTCCACTCAGTTTGCACGCCAGCGCCAGGAATCGACTCTACGCTGTCTAACTCAGCCGCGGCGATACCACGGTTGGCAAGTGCGAGTTCAAGCATTCTGGAGATAGGATGGCCGTTGCCGGTTGCCATAGCCCTTACGAGCCCGAGGATCTCCGCGGTCTTGAAGCCGTCCCGTCCGAAGATGCGCTCAGCCACAATATCGAGGGTGTTTTCAGTGAGAGTACCCGTCTTGTCAAAGATGACATCAGTGCACCTGAAACCTCGTTCAACGACATCTGCAGTCTTTACGATGATGCCCATGCGCGCTGCGACTCCGCCCGAGATGACCAAAACCATTGGTACAGCTAGGCCGAGTGCGCACGGACAGGAAATGGCAAGAACGGCGACGCCGTACGTGATAGCGTTGCCGACAGCACGACCAGCCGATCTGTTGCGCACCTTGAGCTCGACAACGACCCAGATGATAGTGACGATGATCGAAACAGTCACCACGACCGGAATGAAGAACCCAGCTACCTTGTCCGCGAGATCCTGAACCCGAGGCTTCTTGGACTGGGCTTGCTCAACGAGGTCGGCAATATCGGTCACGGTGTTTTTGCCGGGGAGGCGACCGATGACTACAGAGAGGGCTCCACCCTGGTTCAACGTGCCGGCGACTACAGCGTCCCCCACTATTTTCGGGATGGGCAGCGCCTCACCAGTGATCATAGACTCGTCGACGTCGCTGGCTCCAGCAGATACAAGACCATCGGTGACAATCTGCGAATGTGGCCCGATAAGGATAGTGTCACCAATCTCAAGCAAACGAGCGTCGACCTCCATTGAAGACTCGTTGTCAACTACCAGCGTGGCAGTAGCCGACTGGAGTGAGCGCAAAGAAACGGCAGCCACTGCGCGTTTACGGGCATATGCCGCCACCAAACGACCCAGTAGGATCAAGCTGATGAGGAGCGTGCTTGTCTCGAAAAGAGGCTCGATAGTGTCGTTGCCTTCACCACTCAAGATCAGCGCAAAGGCAACGATCGAGTAGCCATATGCCGCTGTGATACTGATCACAACCAGCATGTCCATCTCGACGACTCGATTGTAGATCAGCGCAGACAACGCCGGCCGATAGAACTCTGTCACGGAGATGCCCTGAACAAGGGTAGCGAGCACAATAGAGATGTACAAGATTGTATGTTCCGACAGAGGCGGGTCAGCCCATGAGAGCACCACCACGGGTATGGTGAGAACAAAGGATATAAGGGTGGCCCAGAAGACATTCCGCAGACGGACTTGCCCCGCCGTCAGGCTCGCGTCCTGCGACGGCGGAGCGAGAGATGCACCAGGCATGGCAGCCATCAGCGCTCTGGCACCGATAACAGAGTCGTCGTAGGTGACCGAGTAATGGCGCTTAGAGATGGGGTTAAAGTCCAGGACTCCATTAGGCATGTCGTGGGAAAGCTGTTGCGCAGTCGCCGTGTCCATGACGATGTCCAAGGTTGGGTAGGTGTTGTTGGCGACAGTCAGCTTGTACTTGGTAGCACGCTCGACAAGACGCAGCACCTCATTGACGTCTATGACTCGAGTGTCAATGTCGCAGGTCGCGGTGCCATTGATGAAAGTTACGTTCACATTGGTTACGCCTGGCACACCATCGAATGCCCTGGCCAGGATGTTCCCGCAGCCAGAACAGTCCATCCCGGCGACACTAAAAGTGACAGGATCGGTGCCCGGAGCTTGCTTCTCGACGTCTCCCGCGGCGGTCGCCCTGGTCCTGTGAGAGAAGACAGCCTGATGCTGGCCCTTTGGGGTGCGACAACCGCCGGAGCCCGGGTGGGGGGCATGCGGTGCTTTCTCAGTCGTGCAACAACCACCAGCCTGGATGTCGGAGGCGCAGCGGTCATCGATGGGTTTCTTGCCGCAGCTGTCAGAGGTGGGTTCCTTGTCGCAACAGTCATCGATTGGTTTCTCCACAGCGCAACACCCATCTGATGAGACTTTGAGTGCAGGCGTCAAGGTTGCAGTGGCGTGACCGCAATGCTTGCCTCGGGCAGCGTGGCGATGCCTGGCTTTGGCATGCGGCAGGCGCTCGACGGCAGAAGTCGAGCAGCTAGCGTGCAAGGATGTTTTCGGGACTCGGCCCGGCTCTTGGGCGAGTTTGGCGCCATCACAGGCGAATGAGATCTCAGCCTGCACTCTCTTGCAGACGCAGAGGGCCTGCTCCAGAAATTGGGTGTAGCGATCGAAGGCAGCCTTGAGGTGCGTGGAGCAAGCATCAGACTGATGGTGGTCCTTCGCGTCGTGGGCATGGTGGTGCTCGCGGGCGGCATAGGGAGCGTCGGCACGCGTAGGGTCCGCGCCTAGCATTGCCATACGTTATTAGGCATCAGAGACCGCGATAACTGCTGGTGGGTGCCAGAAAGCAGAGGCACAAGCGTGACGCGCGAAGACTTACCTTGTAGGGCTTCATGGTCGCAAGCAGCGCGACACTCGACGGCGGCCGCGGCACTGATACATTTCTCTGCGAAGAGCGCGTTAGGACGGGCACACAGGGAGGCGGCGGGCACATTAGCATGGGTACCGTCACAAATCTCGCCGGAACAGCGCTCGTCGTCACTGCTCTCAGATGGGCAGCATCCAGACGACATGTTTCGCAAGGGTAGGTTGGCGTTGGTGGCGTGGGAGAGGAACACTTTACGGCTGTGGTAGGATGACTGATCTACCAGAGAGATAGAGAGTGGTGTTAGGGAGGAGCGTAGGCTGGCAGAGAGCGGCAAGGGAGACGGGGCTTTGTCACTACATATGTGTGTCATTGCACGAGATCTTTGCCGCCGGCCGCAGGAGCGAACAATATGGCGCAAGTCGAATTGACCGCTCAGGGGCCACACCCTACCTGCCACGTGCTTGCCCACAGCTCACGCTGGCACACACCCCGACGCGCGGCCGCATGTCTTGGCTACCTCAGGCTGATACAATAGCTGCTGTCTACAGACCTCGCCAGAAGGTTCCGAGTCGAGACCTTTAGATTATAGTACGAATCAGAGTTTAGTGTCAGTATTGGGTGACTCCTGAGCCTGCTGGCACATCTGGCCATGTGCGCGCGTGTCGCCTGTGCTTTCTCCGCAAAAGAAAGCCGTCCGCTATCTAGGATAGTTTTCATCACACCTCCCGTCCGCAACAGCTCTACCAAGGATTTTGTGGCTGCTATGACGTTGCTGCAAGGTGGGAACACGGTCACAGACATGGAAGCCCATGCGCAGGAGACTCTCGAGATACTGTAGCAGGCGACGAGGGCCCGGATCTCGTGTGCTAAGAGAGCACTGACAGTCAAGTCGGTGCTCCCAGTCTCTGTGAAAGGCCAGTTGAAGGAGTCCCAATGGCTAGTCAGAAGCGATGTGTGCAAAATGTATTACAATACATTCGGTAAAGCAAGACCGTGATGAGTTTCTGCAACAAAGCTCAACGTTTCTGGAAGCTTGAGTATTCTGGATCTCTCTTTCAATTTGACACAACAGCCACTTCAATCTGACCAGTGTCGGCTGAGCTATATAACCACCAAGATGAACGATACCTCAAGTCAGGAAGCCGGTGATATGCAGAGACTTATGCCGTTGTGCAGTAGGTAAGTCCCTCATGCTTTGAGAAACGTCGCCATCAAGAGATTCTCGGCAGTTTCGCGATTCGTCGGAGGGTCTAGCTTCAGATATTCGCACTCGTAGTAACCGTGGAGAATTATGTGCCGGGAGGCGTCCTGAACGGAGGAAGTAACATCATGGATGGATGTGATCGAGAGGTCGATATCGCACTCCACAGCCCTACGGTCAGATTCCAAGGCGACGTTTCGAACACCTGGAGTGGTGTTCAAAGTGCTCTCCAATATACTGTAGCAGGAGGAGTAATTGCCACTGATCGAGAACGTCACTCTCTTGTACACGTGCTTGCTCCGTGCGACACTCCCCACGGATCTGGGAGTTTCCTGGCCCAGGAAAAGCTGCAACCAGCTTTTGCCTCTGGACTTCCACGAACCACTGTTGGGAGGACTTTCTGTGTATTCCAGACGAGTGGTGTCTCCCTGGCTAAAGTCGTTCTTGTACTGAGCAGCTCCTGAGTTCTGGGTCGTACTCGCAGAAAGCTTTGGACTGTAATGCTGATGTTGGCCTGACAATAGTCAATAATCACTAGGCTGCACGGCTGATATTGGCCAGACTCACTCTCCCTGGTATCAAAGATGTACCATTTGCCTACAAGTGCACGCTGTCGGATTTGCGGAGAGTTCATGAAGCCAAATGGGGAAGACATCGTATAGTGTAGGCACGTTAATGCTCAGAGGGGTTCTGAATTCTTGAGTTATCAGCTACGTTCTTACCAAAGTCAAACGGATCGCATTTTTATAGCACATTCGCTTACTGCTGTTATGCCCGTCCATCAAAAACTCGGCGGCGCTCTCATTGGACAGCAGTGTTCGAAGGAGGTCGTTTTGAACGGAAGGATCAGGGCTAAGGGAACGTGATTTCATGTTATGCAGGCTAGGCGGGAATGAATCCGCGAATCGTAACCTTCGATATAATATCAATCTAGCTCAGCCACAACGCTGATGTCACCACGTAAAGCTTCTGAAATCGTAGGCAATATCATCCAATTCGTTAACACAATAGCTGTAGCACTTCACTTTTGGATGGCCATACAAGACCTGACAAGAGTACCAGGATAGAGACTGCGTTCGTATGAGTTGCTGCTATTGAACGACCACTTGACGCAACCTTTAAGTTAGCGCAAGACAAGAGAGGAACTCACACAGATACGGGTGACGCCTTTAGCACCTCCATATCTCTTGGCCGACGCTACTGACGAGCAGGCTATCGGGACGGACATACAGAGGGGGCAGGGCGACGCAACACGGTGGACTGTTTATCTGCATTGCTAAGAATGCCAAGGACTGCCACAAGCAACTTCGTATCACATTTCTATCTCTGTGGCGAATTATATCGGAGTGAAGGCCGTTCGTGCAGCACCCGATTGTGTATGGCTCTGCGGGATGTCCCACGCGACCTGGACCTATATCCGTTGGGCGGAAGTCCATGCAGCTCATCTCTCGTAGCGGTACTTGCTCTAGTGGGTTGCTGAAAATGCAGCTGTAAAGGATGCAAGCTGCGGCTTATGCTTCCCGCATTATCTGAGCAGATCTACTGGCCTTGACCGTCGAACCAGAGCTATAGAGATGACTGCATCACCGAGGTCGAAGACACGAAGTGATCTACGATCCGTCTGCCAAAACCCGACTAAAAGGAAGTGGGAGTACCCGTTCACGAGGAAACGATAGCGTTTTGAAGATATTGGTTTGTGGGCGATGCGTGTGAACACTGAGGGCTTCCCCAGTATGATCACGCCTCCAACTACAAAGCAGTTCAAGCGCAATCCGTGAAGAGTACGGCAGAGCACAAGGAGGAGCGGCGAGATTGAATTTTACGACAAAGCAGATTGGACGAGAATACACGAGAAAGAGGCCCGCAATCGACTATGGCGAGTCGAGATCGGCCATCGAAGGTGAGCTGGAGGCGGCAGTAAACATATAGGACGCCGCTGTCGAGAAAATCCTGGAAGAACACTTCGCAAGAGCTAGAGCATCGCCTAATGTTAAGTGGTGGTAGGCAATTGAACTGGAGACTTGCGAGACTCTTTGTGTGCAGCACGAACCCATGTAATCACGGCCAGGCGGCAAACTGCGTTAGCTGGGATGGCGTCGTGCATTCTATTGAGTGATGTGATAGTAAGTGCGATAGCTACCCAAGAAATTGCAGAACTAAAGTATTGCTTGAGAGGTTGTTTCCTTCACTACCAGAGAGGTGGCCAGTCTACTGTGACAGATTGACTGGAACACCCTGTTGATCAGCACCTTGATGGTCAGCACCTTGATGGTCAGCACCTTGATGGTAAGCACCTTGATGGTCAGCAAATTTGCACTAACTTTACGAGGCTTATTTCAACCTCACTTCTTTACTCTGCTCTGCTTGCAACTGCATCGTGACATGCGCATGTACCTTGTTA